>Ga0209367_1001180_pt1 | contig 31097 bp, 13 predicted proteins | sample WorMetLIZISLAND2_FD_187412 | JGI IMG/M metagenome (GOLD analysis project Ga0209367, IMG submission 187412) | Marine gutless worms symbiont microbial communities from Max Planck institute for Marine Microbiology, Germany - Olavius geniculatus... ...
GTCAAAGTCAAAATGAATTGTTTTTTTTGCATTTTTACATTTTCATAATATGACAGAAGTTGAAATTTGAGGTCAGAACCTGGGTTAGGGTTAGGGATAGTTGCTAAACTAATAGGTAGCAAGTTTCATGTTTTAATTAGTTTAAACATTCTTTTTTAGCTATAGTACTTGGGTTGTACTTGACAGTTAGTTTGAAGTACTTGTGACTTTAGTATACTTGCAACGTCTCTGATTGTCTTTATTCGCCGAACAGGTTGTAAAACGCAAATATGTCCACGTCAGATAATATAATGATGTAATGTCGCAGTAAATAAAATTACTGTCCAAAAAAATCAGTGCGCTAAATAATTTTCTTGAAATAGAACAAGAAAATCAGCATTGTTTTGGTTAATATATGCGTAAAAAGCATCAAAATGTCTTCAAGTTCGTGACACACGACCCGTCTTGACTTGACATCGAGACGGATCGTGTGGAGCGGGCTTTACTGTCGCTAAAATTAGATGACAGAGCTAGATGGTAGTTCTTTTACCCAGGCGCTGCACGCAACAGCAAGTGAGTGCTCCAATTACGATCTACCCAAAGTCGTCACGCAGTGGCAGCCACTGGGGTTTGAACTGGCAAAACCTTTCAATTGGCAGTCCACTTCGTCAGATTTGCATATGCGTCGAGTTTATCAGTGGGTTGAATGGGGTCCGATCAACTGACGTTTTCGTTGTTGACCACGTCTTCGTTAAACTTAAATCTACGCAAAAGACAGCCGATCGGCTCGAGATACAATCAGTCAGTCAACCAATCAAAAGTAACTAAGTAAAATATATCAGGGATTTCTTACATTTTGAGCTGCAACTGTGGGTCGCGTGACTCGCGTCGAGTCGAATCGGGTCGGGTCGTAATTTCATACTTTTCTCATGGGTCGGGTTGGGTCAGGTCAAGAAGAAAGCGACCCATCGGCAACACTGGTTTTGAACAATGGTTAACGTGTCGTTTATTGTCAAAATTAGTCGGCAAAAACACAAATTAGAGCAACAATTGCGCGAATCACATTATTCGCTTATTTGCTTTTGATATTTACCTCCGCTAAGGAGGTTATGTTTTTGCCGGTTTTTGTTTGTTTGTTTGTTTGTTTGTTTGTCTGTTTGTCTGTGTGTTAGCAAGATAACTCAAAAAGCTATGGACAGATCTTTCTGAAATTTTGAGGGAATGTCGGGCGTGGCATAAGGTACAAATTTTTCAATTTTGGCAATGATCCGGCAGGAATCCTGGATTCTAGATCATTTTGAAATTTTCGTTACCGTTGCGTTAAAGGGGGCATAAGCGAAACCGCTGGCAAAGCGAATATGGTGATGCCACCTGGCAAATAGCATTGCCTTGGCGGAGGTACCTGCGAGCTATGATTGCTTTCTAGTTTTAACAGTAACCACACGCAGAGTTCACAGACTTCTCTGTCTATGCATGCAAAGTGTTAATGCCGTTCACCGAACGTCAGAAGCAAATTCGCAAGTAAGCCAAATAGCTGCAACTGAAATCGGCGACAAGCGCATCGTTAAGTTCTGAAAGAACGGCATAAGATCGATACTCAACGGGTCTAGTCGCCGATCGCCGTTTCCTGTATTCGGCCGCGCATGCGCGCGTGCATGTCTAAGTGCTTTAGAGCAGATAATCGGCGCCGACCATTTGATGACGGTGGCTCCACATAACTCACACAGTGGTGACGGTTGGAACTTGGAACTGCGTGACGTCAGATGTAGGGATTAACTTTGATGATTAGACTGTGTTGATGTGGGGAACCTGCAAGTCAACGTAGACCTTAAAGAGTCCAAGCTTTAGAAAATTTTACTAATCGATTAATTTCAGTGTGCCACGAGATTGGCAAAGGTTGTCCACTGTTCGCTTAAATTACCTAAAGATATATAAATTTTTTTAAATCTGCCAATCGCTACATGTCACAGCTGCACGCGTGAAGTATTCTGAAATGGCTTACTTACTTATGTAGAAAGTCATCTTCAAACGTTGAAGAAAATCATTTTGTTGAGACAACGGTTGAATTAGCCTTGGCACAACAATGCAAAGGGTTTGAGAACACCAAGGACAATTTTTAAATTGCCGGTATAGAAGTTAGATCTTGGCCACGCGTTAAACAATAAGATATTTTCTAGATAATTTGCAAATGTTTTGCGTTTTATTTTACTTGTAGGCCTAAGCACTTCAAGCCTTGCGCAAGCGTTCCAAAGTGTTTTACAATTACGGCCTAAATAAATCCAAGAGTCGGTGTTCTGTTTCACTATAACCTAGCGGAAACTGAATTGGACGGTCAGCTACTTTGAAGCGTGTAGGCGTACAAAGCGACAGAAATGAGCTGAACCGACATTCAGTTGCATTGCACGGACCGTACAAAGCGAACGAACTGGCACTTCAGTTTACCTCATTTTAGCTTATTTCTTGTGTCTCTTTGCGTCGAAATTTGTTTCCAGTTGGTCACTCCTCATGACAGATAGAGCAGTTTCAGCGTCATTATTCAAAGTTGCGTGCCCGCCGGCGACAGATGGCGACTATTAGTCTTGCCTGTGGACGGCTGCGGTCTGGCTTTTGATGACAGAACGGTGGTGCTTTGACGAATGGACACACGACCAATGAGCGGCGGTGTGACTCAGTGCAAATGAGATCGCATGGCACTATGATGCAGTCTTGTAGTTGTGATGAAGGGGCCGTGCCATCTCACACTCGTGACACACTCGGCGGCTTACTCCGTTACCTCGATGAATGATAACAATACTTCATAAAATTTGAACGCGTTCATATTGCCGTAATCCGCAAAATAAATTGTTAATTGTTTTATTGTACGTAATGTGACTTTTCCGTTGTCACAGCTTGTGCGGTAGCAACAAGCTGTTGCATAAGCGATGTGCCAAGTCAATCGGAAAGCCAAAGTTTCAATCCCCACAGCTCCCGTATTTTAAAATCAATCTTGAAACTCAAAAGTAAGAAAGATGTTCGAAACACGAACCGGATGCAAAATTTGGTTGAGTGGGATGACAGGAAGGGGTCTGCAAAAAAGCAAATTTTGGCTTACTTTTGGTTTGGAATATCGTCTAATGTTGTACTTAAAAAAATAAACTCCGTTTTTTGATATTTTGTTATTATTTTTACGCGCCACAGCATGTAATGCTTTGCGCGTCTTAGCCATCGTCCGGGCGTCCGTCCGTCCGTCTACACACTACGGTATTATGTCAAAACTACGCAAGCTAGAATCACGAAATTTTTACTGTGGGCTGCCCACAAGGACTCCAGTTTTTCGTGACGAAATTTTGTACTTCTGGCACTTCTGAGTGAGAAGGTTCTCAGGGCGTCAAAAGGTGTACCCCCTAAAAACGTTATTTTGCCGCTATTGGCTCGTCTACTGTGGAAACAATTGCAAATAGGTACAGACATGTTGCACATCAAAATAAGCACTGGTGACGGCTTTTTAGATTTATCAACGTCGATGACCTTAAATGCCCTTGAACCCTCAAAAGAGGAGATTTTGGTAAATTTTTCGCGATTTCGGCCAGCGACACACAATTTAAGAGTGATTTTCACCAGATCCGCGTATGAAATTTTTAGCATTAAACGTAGATTTTACCAGTCCAAATCTCGACTCCCTAGGTTCAAGAAGGCCTGCGCAGGCGGTCGTCAAAGACGGCTACTCCCTCCCCCTAATAAGTGGTTAATTTACCGGTATTGGCTCGTTTAGCGTGAAAAAAAACAACACTGTTGCAGTCATACTGATAATCATAACAAGCATTATTGACGAGCTTTTTCATTGTGTCAACATCGATGACACCGAATGACTAAACCCCCAGAATAGGGGATTTTATTGTTTATTTTGCAATTTTCGGCTGCGGCGCACATTTCAAGAGTGAATTGCACCGACATGGCTGGAGATAGACCTCTACAACCTGCGAACAGGAACTGCTAAGGTGTCGTGCGTCTCATGAGCTTTGGTCAAACTACTTGTTTTTACTTCATTTAGTTTTGAGAATTGTAGTATTGCCAGAGAAGCATTTTGTTCGGTGCCACAAAACGTTTGAATGAACTGAATAGCATAAATACCAAATGCGCATTTTAAACAATGAACATTAATAATTACTAATACTGTTACTTGAAGTAGGCTAGTGGTGGTGGTAAATGTTGCGTTTTGGTAAGCCTATTTTATCTCTATCGTTTTTACTCAAAAACTTACTGTCGTTGGCGTCATTTCAGCAAATCATTGAGGGGAAGTGTCAGTCTACGCATTGTAGTGTTCTTGCAACAGTAACACTGTTTTGAAGGTAAGATATAACAACGAAACCGTTGCTATTATTATTAATTAAGAACAACGGTTTCGTTGTTATATAGCGTGCAGTTTTCGCTTGTGTATCATTGGTCTGATTCAACTGATTGACGCCACGCCGCAGCCGCTGTTGCTGATGCCGTTGCTGAAATTGCTGCTGCTGCTGCTGCTAATGCTGCGCCGGTGCAGACTGGCAGAATGAACGGACAAGTCGCCGGGTTCACGCAGCGAGGATGACGCCACATTGCTGTCCGGTGTAAGATGATAACACGATGATGTGAGAAACTGGCGGGCGCTGAGAAACCAGTGGCGCCAGAACATCCTTCACTCGGGTGAGTCTCGTTTCATACGCCTATTGTTCTGAAGACTTCGATAAAGGTAAAAACAGGTAAAGGTCGTCAATTTGTATAGCGCATCGTCGCAAACACGCCTCTAATGCGCTTTCGTCACTAAACAGAGCCGCCTGCCGCACGGCCACCGTGTGCAGCCTGCAGACACAGGCTGACACAGCGGCCGACTAGGCAACCCCAGTCAGCTGTATCAAGGTCCCCACCTTCCGTAACCCACGCCATACATGGGTTACTACTCATTTTACCGTCCCACGGAGGGTAGAAGGCTAAGTCAACCTAGCTGGCAGGCTTCGCACCGAGATAGTTTACCTGCCCGCAGGCAGTCACCCATCTCAGTACTAACCGGGCCCGGCGTAGAGTAACTTCGTTTCAGCCGAAAGGCGCTACCAATTACACCACGCCACCAGATAGTGAGTAGACCTATTCGGTTTTCTACTGAAATGCATTCCAAATAAGTTTGCTAGCTCTAACGCGTGTGTAGAAAAATTAGACGTGCCAAGCGAAAGTTATTGCGGGGGCCTGCAGATGGAAAATCAACGTGAACTTTTTCTCACGTTGCAATGCTTTGTGGCTCGTCAAAACATTTTTTTCGCGTGGCATCGGTGTGGTAATTTTTATCGTTTTTAATGTTTTTTTGTTTTCCTTTTATATGTACAATAGCCTTATCGGTTTACATATTTTAGCTGCACAATAGTTACAACGTAAGTCTAGTTACTTGATCGACTATTAAGCAAAGCCAATTATGCTTTCAACACGTAGATGTGCAGAAATTTGAAATTGCTTTTTTAAATTGTCATTTGTTTAGCACAATGATACCGAAGATTAGAAATTCAGTATAATATATGTATGCCAAAGTAATGCAGTTTTGGTTTTGAATTAAATTTAGTTTTGATGCGATTTCAGATTTAATCTATTGTCGCTGCTACTAATACATCTAATTTATGATTAAAAAAATGCATGGATGACGCAGTATGCATAGCTGGACTCTGCGAGAGTGGACGGCACGGGTGAATGAGGTAATAAACAGCGATAGGCGAATGAGAACGCCAAGTACGTGGTTTATTACCGTGATAATCCTTGTCCCGGAATCGAAAGTCCGCTCAACTTAACTCGAATTAAAGACAAACAGATGGAGTCTGGCAGTGGTTTTGTTCTATGACGGTGCATCGGAAGAGCCGCTGTTGTTTTCCGCATGGAAGACAGCTGCGTTCTGCTCTTCTACGTTTAGGCCTACTGTACGAGTGTACAACGTCGCAGCACGCAAGACAGCGACTAACCGTCCTGCACTGCTAATTACATTGTAAGCGATCTGAATGGACTCGCACGGATTCCGATAAAGCTCACACGAAAAGCACTGACTACCTACCACTTTAAGTTAGAAATGTTTGCATTTCAGAATAGTCGTTGATAGAAGTATTTGGCAATTTACAACAGTTTTATTTGGCAGATCGACAAGCAGTCATTTAGAATAGATCAATACTAATAGGCTTAGGGGCCTAAACGATCGATTTTGTACACTTTGAGCAATAATAGACGCCGGAACAAAAGCATTTTTCATAGGTGTGAACAACGTTCTGTTGGTGACAAGTCAACGTGTCAAACTTGTGTTGCATTCGTCGTATCGGAAGACTTGTCACAATAGAGTTAGTTAGTTACTACCAGCGTGCCATAGTGTACGGCAGATCTCCTGTGGGTTCGTCTTTCAGCAAGACTGCCACAGCACACAGTCTTTCGACATTAATATTTTATAAGACTTTGTGTGGCGACTATCGACACGCTTCAGATGCGATGAGATTTTTAATGTTCGCTTTAGGCCTACTTCACATTCAGTGACGTATTTAAGGGTTGGGCAATCTACCACGCCTCATCGGCACTGAAAATTTGGACAACTCTGCTTACTAGAACATTAGAATAATTTATGTATCAGTTTACAGAGAGGCTTCAGCTTCTCGTCCGTTAGGCCCTCTGATTTAGTGGCGTTTTCATGGGGGGTTTAGTGCGATTGCCCATTTGGCAAAAACACATCTGTGGTTTTTCTGCGTTTACATATTTCATAAAAGTTAGCAAATTTGCCGCTCAACTAAACGTTCAAAAACTACAAATGATTTAGCCATTGGTAAATGACTCCTCAATGATCAAGGGCTTTGCCTTTAAACCCCGCTGGGGGCTTCGCCTCCATACCCATGTTAGACTCGCGTTTCTTTCTCGCCGTGCCCCAGTTTTGCCAAGCCACTGTCCATATTTGCTGTGATTGTGCCAGTCGTGAAAGTGCACTGTGAAAGTCGGTCAGTAATATTTCACAACAAGAAATACTTTAGATTGTAATTAATCTAACGTATACTCCGTGCACACTAAACGCCGACACTATACTACAACAACTCCTGCTACTGCTACAACTGCAACTAAAGATCCGATACATATTTTTACAGAAACCGAGTTATAGCCCATTTTGTCCCAATTTCGTTGCCATGGCGACGGCGGTCGATTGAGGTGAAATTCGGTTGGCAACGTTTGACAGCCCAACCCCGACCCCCGCTCTGCAGACGCAAAGATCTCGCAAATATCTCTTACACAAACCGAGTTATAACCCATTTTGTCTCGAATTTCGTTGCCGTGGCAACAAGGGTCGGTCGGGGCATAATTTTTTTTGGCAGCGTTCGATGGCCCAACCACGTAAACCCCTCTAAAGATTTCGCAAATGTATCTTACAGAAGCCGAGTTATAGCCCGTTTTGTCACAAATTTGTTGGCATAACAACGTGGGTCAGTTGCAGTAAAATTAGGTTGGCAGCGTTCGACGGCCTAACCCCGTAACCCCTACAGACGCAAAGATCTCGCAGAGATCTTTCCCAGAAGCCGCGTTATAGCTCTTTTTTTCCCAAATTTCGTTACCATGGCAACAAATGTCAGTTGGAGTAAAATTTCGTTGACAGCGTTCGACGAGGCATCCCCAAAACCCCCAGTAGATGCAAAGATCTCGCAGATTTCTCTGACATAGGCTGAGTTTTTGCCCATAAGCAGAGTTATACCCAATTCTGTCCCAAATCTCGTTGCCATGGCAACCAGAGAGAGGCCGGGGTAAGTATGAATGACACCATTATATTGGCCGACTCAAAAACCATACCCTAGAACCAAAAATTACGATTCTATTTCATACACAGTCGGAGTTGATAAAAAATGGCAGTGTTAAATTGGCCGACCGCCGACTTCGACAACCCCACCCTAGAACCAAATTCAAAGTGGATCGGATGATCGGTTGCTGAGATCTGGCTGTTTGAAGTTCTTCCAAGAAGGCTCTTCCAGGAACGGAGGTCAGTCGGTCGTCGGTCGGTTAGTACTCAATATCACACTGATCTCATATACTCCTCCGCGCTACGTTAGGAACGTAGCGCCCGAGGAGTAAAAATATGGCCGAGAGTTTGGTGTCTGTGTTTGATGCTTCCCCTTCAACTTTCGGCTGAAACAACAAAATACGCACATGCTGATATCGCTTTTTGGCGAAGTCGTTCGGGAAATAATTGTCGAACATCGATTTTTTCGTTTCTAGCGTGAGAGTGGACAGTATTGCAGATCCGTGTTACACGCGTAGTTATCGCCACTTCAAACCGCCAGACGGCGTCGTGCGTAGAGTTGTCAATAACAAAATTGCTTGCCGATCCGATCGATCTCCAAACTGCGGCTCTCGTGGTCGATAAGAATAGGAGTTGATGGAGCAGCAACGAACTAAGTGATAAGAATGCTGCTGACTATCTGACTAGGTGACCGGACATAACCCAACTCCTCCCGGACACAAACGTAGACTGTCACTATAGCGTCACATTTTTACATATCAGTGGGCTATGGAGCAAATGGAACAACCGCTCTTATGGGCCTTGCACGTGTCATTTTTCCAATCATTTAAATACGAGTTTTCTTGGTTAAAGTGGTTGAAGTGTACACGTTGTTTCATAAAAAACCCTTTTGTTTTTATCATAATTTACTCAAATTATGAGCAATTTACATGAAATTTTTACAGGTTGTAGCTGAAGAAATATCAAGTCGAAATATTGAAACAAAACATGGCAGTTGATTAAATATTCTTTGCTAGTTGTAATGTAACGCTGACGTTGTAATGTGTCACAGGTACAAACTTGCTAGTCTCAACTGGTGCTGTCAGTTGCTACCCTGCTTCGATGGTGAACTTAGTCTGGTTTGCTAATGAAAAATGCTTATCATGTCAGCACTGAGCAACATGGAAACATGAAATCGGGCGTCTTGTGATCCAAAAACTCAACATCTTGCAAGCTCGGTGTGATAGTGCACTGTTTTGCTTGAACATGTGAAAGACCAACTATCCCCACGGACACGTAAATTCGATCGCTTTGCGCGTTTTTGTGGCTGCAATTGTAAAACTTCAAATATTTGACATCAACGAACCAGATTTTCTACCATTTAAGCAGGGTAGCAAGTTAGCAACTGGCAGCACCAACTGGGATTAGCCTGTTTGTACCAGTGACACATTATAATGTCAGCGTTACATCACCACTAGCAAAGAACATTTAATCAACCGCCCTGTTTTGTTAAAACATTTCGAATAAGTATTTATTCAGCTACAACTGGTAAAAATTTCATGCAAATTGCTCATTATTTGAGTGAATTATGAAAAAAACAAAAAGGGGTCTTTTTATGAAACACCGTGTATACTGTTCTATACCTAGAATTTCTGCATTTTACCTCGCTGCGCTTTGCCAACGGTTTCCCGTCTCTGAAAATATGGTATTGTATGGGGATTTGTATCGATATTGTACCAGCAGACAAAGACCTGATATCCTGAAAGCCGTATTATAAACAGTAAATATGCATCGAATTCGTTTCAGGCTTGATGAGGTCGATCGAACGGTCGCCAAATCCTAATCTACTCAGATTAGATTAAATCGACTCAAATTGTCAACAGTCAGTTGGTTGATAAAAGTGTGGATTGTGATAGACACTTTTTCTCGCAGTTTGATCATCAAAACAGTAGATCATGCTGAACGTAGCGTAAATCGCCTATTTATTTCTTGGACAGCATATTTTTGTGAGAGTCCCACATTTTTGCTGAACAGGGCGTAGTTGAGTTTTGGTCAATTGTTGAGCGCCTGAATGACGGAACGCGTTATCAATCACTGAAGAAACAAGCAGAAGACTTGTAGAAATTAACGTACGGTGAAAAGTAAAAAGCATTAACTCGCTGCTGTCAGCTGCAGAATACCTGAAGACGAAAAATAAGATCGGTAGGCCTACGGCAGCAGTATTATGAGATTTCGCGGTCATGGGGGCGAGGGTGAGGTTAGTGGCTGCAGCTGAGTATGAAAGAGTGTTCGGTCGCCTGTCGACTCGCGTGCGGCCGACATCCGCTATTAGATAATTCGACAACGTGCGGGGCAGCGCTACAGCGAGACAAGTGAGTTCATCCTCGGAGAATTGTTGTGATGTCGGCTGGTGGTCCAGCAACAGACAATGGATAACACCTTTCCCCGGGATGCAGCAATCCGCGGACTCCGCAGTCTTGGACTTTGGACCAGGCAGGCACCGTGTGCGGAGCCGGATAGAAGATCTAATCATCGATTTTCACGTTGCTGATTGCATTTGCTCGGTAGAGGGAGACACGGGTCTTTCGAGCGAATCTAATCCGCATTGACGTCAAGATTTAATATGCCGCCTGTGTAGGGGCCTACCTTTACCCAATTTTCCGTTTTCTGAACTCGTACAAGCTGCATACCAGCGAACCTTCATCGTTAGCGCGTGTAGTTTTCATGACCGCTTTGACGGAAATCTGATATCTGTCAAACGCAGTGCTTGTAAACTAAGGAAAGATGGCGGCGGCGCCGAGTGCCAACATGCTACGAGGCCGAGCGTCACATGCGTTGGCAGTAAATAAGGTTATCGCACAAACCGTGATTACTGGAAAAGTGCATTTTTTGAAAACTTTGACATTTAGTAACGTTAACCTGTGCACTTTTAAACTGCAAATACGTAAATCGATTTTTCCTGCATTGGGAAAAGTTTTCTAAACCTTTTTGTTTCCGAGTTGCGAGTTAACAGACAGACAGCAAGAGACAGACAGACAGACAGGCAAGCGAGCAAGACACCTAACACGGTTTGTAGAACGGCCGCATAAAAATGCCGAACGCTGTCGCAGAAATCGCATGCGTCACAATATTTGTTCACAAATGTTGTGAACATTGCTCAAATTACTTGTTAATTTGTAACCACGGTGTAAGCGGTTTTTATAGACAAACAGTTTGTTTGTTATGGACTAAAGTAGCAACTTTTGAGCTACAAACAATGATTTCTCGGATAGTTTTGTTGCACTATCAGTTAATTCAACGTTCGTTGTTTGTTCTGTGGAATACAGACGCTGGTGGTCGCCATGACAACATGACGTGACACAGTAACGAGCAGTTACTGGGGCAGAAGATGCAGACTGCAGCAGAAACGCTTAATTGCGACGCGTATCGTCGTCGTGTTTGTTGTGTGTCGCCGCGGCGACGAAGTGGTCGTCATCCGACGATTACTGTCAGTCTGTTGATACCGTTGCTAATGATGAGCTACTGCAGCTGTATCCCTGCTACAGCAGCTGCTGCGGGGCACCGGTCTGGCACCGTTGCCATGGCAGCTGATGACGCCTCCGGCGTATGGACGCCGCCATCATCATCGTCTCTATCATCACTGGCGGTCTCTGATCGTCAGTTAGAGAATGTTGGCCGCAGACAGCAGCTCGCTTCATTTCCCCGCCGAGACGGTACGTCGTCCGGCCGGGTGGATCGGCGGCCGCACGGGCCGGCACGGACATTGATCGCTGGTGGCTGGCCCGCAGAGTGGGGGAGGGCCGATGCACTCGCACGGCACCCGGTCGTAAATAACGCGACCACAGCCGCCACCAAGACGACGACGGCGGGAGTGATCCAACCGTCTACCGACGCCGCGAAGACTGGAGTTAATACGACCGCCCCAGTGATTACGAGTTCACTCGGACGCGCCCTAGACCGTCCTCCTCGAATGAAGATTAAGTTGAAACCTTTCTCCACGGGTAGTCGTCGATCTTCGTTCAGCGTCAACTTCCGCCACCGCCACTTTGACACCTCCTTCCACCGTCCCGACAATAGTCCTGCAAGAGCGCTGTCTTCTTTTACAGTGAACAGCGCTGCTGGAAATAGTGCCGGACGGCTCAGCAGCGATATGATTCGTGTCCAGACGTATTTGTCGACAACTCCTGGCCGAAATGACTCTGGCAGCAGATATTCTGTGAAGTCCGACGACGCGAATGATGTTCGAACGTTCTCAGACACTTTTGAAAGGGTCACAGGTCTGAAACCAGGTGTACGTCGAGTTCTTCGTCGAAATAAACGAGAACGTGACGTGAAATCACCGGACGGGGTTTATCGTGAGGTGCTGCGGCCAAGTAGCGACAGTCAACTGACAACTATGTCGACGGATGGAACGTCGACGGAGACTTCGACGGTTCTTCAGAGGACCGAGGACGCCGACGTTCAAATGGACGTGGCTTTAAGCGCTGCCGCTCTCAGGTATCGTTCACGCGCCGGCAACTTCGCGGCGCTGGTGGACCCTCTGGAGAACGGCGTCAGAGCGTCAGCGTCGGTGGGATCATCAGCAAACAAGTGGCGCCACGCAGCGACTGCCGACAACTCAACGTCTCCACCGCCACCAACCAAAGAACCGACCAGCTCCAGCTCTGTGACTGGTTCTCAGATCAGCATTTTGACGGACGACACGGACAGCGTTGAAATCAACGTACTTTTTTTGCACGTGGTTGCCAACGACTCTGCTGCTGCTAATGTGACAGATTCTGTATTAATTACCGCTCAACCGTTAAACGACGGTCTTGCGCCTTACGTCAGCGAAGCTGTAAACTCGTCGACATCGGCGCCCTCTAGTAAGCGGAATTGCAGCAAATCGATGAAGAGTTTCAATCTGCAAGCGGCGCTGAAACTGCAGCTGTCGGCGTCCTCAGTCGCCCTGTGCGTCTACTTGCTGAGTTTTCTATTTACTCTGGTTTCCACGTGGTCGCTAACTAGCGTCGTTTTCTCGCTGTGTGTTCACAATCGCCGCTCCGACTCGCTTCCTGCGGTCGTTCAACGATCGTATCTTCGGCTGGTTCTCGGGCTCGTAGCAATGGCCGCCGCTGCACGAGCGCTCTATTACGTCGCCGCTGAGTATCAGCTGTTAGCGGCGGTGGCACCTCCTGGCGGTCAGCGAACGATCTACGAGTGTTGGTTTCCTTTTATACTGGCCGCAGTTGTCGTTTACCAGCGCCTTCTCTGCGCGGAACCTGCCACAAAAGACGACAAAAAAGACGACGAAGGAGCATTGCCTAAACGAGGTCGTCAGAACGTGCTGTTATTTCGCTGTGAGTCGTGTGCTGTTAGTCTTGTGTTGTGCTTCTGTATGGCGCTCGTCGTTCTTCTCTGTCTGTTGGCTGAGCTTTGCATTGTTCCAGACGAAGCAGCTTTCGTTCTTTGTTTCTCGTTTGCGCTGATCGCCGTTCCAGCAAACGTCTACGCAATCGCTATGTCTTCCGCTCGCCGCCGCATCTCAACTCAGGTAGTTTTCTGTGCATTACTCGTCGTCTGTGTTGGATTTTCTGCTGCTGATGCGGCTACCTTTCTCTCCAGCGGTTTGGCGCTTTTGCTTCGACAGAATTCGGCTGTTCTGATCGCGGTCGAAGGAGCGAGAAGTGTGACGGAACTGCTCATCTCTGCTCTACTCTCCGTCCACGCTTCATCGACTATCTTCACATTTCAGCGCGAAGAAGGTTCCAAGAATGTAAATGTCGGACTAAAGAAGATTCGGACGCAGGTCGGCGGCACCAAAATGGTTAATAATCGCCAAGCTTCCACTCTGCCAACGAACTCGCCAACGGCACGTCAGTCGTGGCTGCATCGACTGCTGGATGCTGTGTCGAAGAAGTCCAAGGTGATTGACGTTAGTTCAACAGCACCGCAGATATCGATGAGTCCAGTCCAGCCTGTCTGCTGGACGTTGACTAAAAACCACCCTTGCACCAGGGTCGTGGAAAGCCTAACGCCGCCGCCAGTATCGTCGGGGGTAAAACGGTCACGTTCGATGCTCTACAATGATCACGGTTTTCTCAGGTTTCGCTTGGACGGCGACACAACCGACGCCGAGTCAGACGAACGGACGTTGAACGACGACGACGCAGGACCACCGGAACAGGTACCAGTGCAACTTTTAAGCCGAAATTAGTGGGTGGGCGATCGCCAGTCTCCTTCCCTTTTCTTTCCTCTTTCCTTACCTTTTTCTTACATTTTTTTCTCTCCTTTCCTTCCCGGTACCCCTTTTTCTGCCCCTGAAGCAGATCCGGGGTGTAACTCCCAAAAACATTTTTTTGAAATTTTGCATTGCTGCAGGTGAGTTTATTGGGTATCGTATCGAGTTACCGACCAAGCTCATGACGATGATGACGGAATAGTGTTAACCAGAGAGGTGACCGGACTATATCTCTGTCGGCCATAGAATAACGAAAAATAATAAATTAGCCCAGTTGGGCAAAATTCCTGTAGTGGTCGGGCGATTTTGCTCGTGTGAGTGGGCGAGCCTTTTTTGGTTTACGTGTAAAAATGTTTTGGCAGGTACGGTCGGCGCCCGTAAGTGAGTATGCCTCGGCCGATGACTTGTCGCTCTGGCGCGGTCCGTCGTCGGGCGGCACGCCGCGCTGGAGCAGGCCGGGATCACCCAGTCTGACGGGGTTCCGCGCTCCATCGATGCACCTGCAGGACAGCATAGACCGCGCTCTGGATCGTTGCGACATCTGGCGAGTGGGACGTGAACAGGGACAACTGAACGTCGACGAGCTGCGACGCATCGTTCAGCTGTACTCTGTAGCTGACGTCATCGACCGGCGGCGCATCAACCATCACCAGAAACTACCACGAGGAGCAACTGATGAACGCATCAAGTCGATCAACTGCTACGCCGAACTGTAAACAGTCGGCTCGTTCTGTGCTGAAGGGCCTACGTTATTCGTTTTGTACTGCGCTAAAGTGCAGACATTTTATTTTCTGCGACTACCCCTATATGGCAGGCCGATTTAATTTTGTACAGGGTGGGCGCATGAAAAGATTAAACATAAGTTACACGCTTTGTATGTGTGTTTATCTGCTCAATCGTGATTTCAGAAACGTTGGAATCACTCCAGTAAGGTGCGGCCGTGCTGAACACTTTTTGGTTAGTTATACAAGTACTGTCGATATGTCACATTAGCTCTCTGCAAGTGTGTGATGTACACGGTATAAAGAATGAATTATAAAGATGTTCCAGTTTTTTGCGCCACCCTGTACATTTTCGAAATTACAGATGTCGTGTACCATTAACTGTGTTCGGTAAAGAAATTTATAGGCTAGGCCTATACTAATTGTATAATAGACTTTTTACATGTTTTAAATCACAATTGCTCTATATATTAACACAAAAATTTTATTGTGTTTAGTCAAAATATTTATAATGATAGGCCTAAGACAACTGTAATGAAAATAATGATAATAGCTTACAGGTGTGTACGTTGGCGCATAAATGTACCATTCTCATACGTTGATCTTCCAGCAGACATATCAGCATTAAGTTTTTGATTAGTGCGAATAATCTATCAAGCTACAGAGTATGGTCTCATTACTTTGGTTATTTATTATTGGTATTTTCTGTATGTTATTGTTGATTATGCCTGTTATTTTTCATCGAGTTTCAAAATCCTATTGACGAATGGAGCCAGTTTAAAAAAAGAAAAAACTGCCTGGCAGTCAGATCTAGTGCATGGTTGTCGTTTTTGTGCATTCGAAAAGATTGTTGAATTGTACGACTTCAAAAAGTCGCGTATAAACACTCCACAATAATCACAGTGTTGGTCTTATCTATCAGTGCGTTTTATTTACCTCTGGTCCTTTGGAGTTAGTCCTTGGGTCGTTTTTTAACCGACCGCACTTAAGTAACGGTCGAGCTTATGGTACGGTTGTCGTCTATCTGTCGTCCGTCTGTCTGTCACGGATGTATTGTGGCTGGCTACACGATGCGAGATAGGGCCTAAATTGCTATTAATTACTAATAGGAAGTCGCATATTAGCTTCCAAATGACATGAAAATCATTGACCTTAGATGACCTTGAAGGGTCATAAGGCACTGTAGTATTGTGGCTAAACGGTAAGTCGTAGGAGGTTGGCGATGGTGTTATAGGATAGGGAGCTGGCAACTTTCTACAGGCTGTCAATAATAACCATGTTTCCACCTGCAGCGGTTTGGCCGCAATTTTCAATGTAATGTTTGAAGCTACAAGTGGCCGTATCTCGGAAACTAATAGGAAGTGGCATACGCCTTTCCAGATGAGATAAAAATTCTGAAATAAAAATCGTCGACCTTGGATACACTTAAAGGTCAATGACAACCAGTACGGTCAACTATCCTAGCGACATTTGTAATTTGTTTATCTGACACCTAATTTTCGTCGCTCGAAACTCCGAAGTATGCATCTCTTTTTACACTGTGTTCAAAAAAACACCCACTCACGTTTTCTATTATATCTCCGTAGAAAATGTTCAGATTCCCACAAAATTTTCAGGTAAGGCTTAGGAGGAAACATGCATTGCAGACATTAAAAAGTTAAATATTCTTTGCTATCGGCGATGTCATGCTGACGTCATATTTCCGTGTAAGGTTTTACCGTTGAAGACCTACATTGGTGAAATGTTAAAACACACTAATTGGTCATTGTGCTGACTGAACCCCAAAATATGCTAATCCGCCATGCAATTTTTCATTTTGAACTGTTTTCGTAGTTTATTTTCTTGGTTGAGTGCGAGCTCCTCAACTTTGTTGATGTTGGCAGGCGTACGCGCACTGCGTCACTGCGTGGATGACCACTTGCCCGCTATCATTCGAACAGCTTGATACTACTGGTCATGTCATTTTTTTCTATTTAAACATTTTATTTTATCAAATTTAATCGTCTGTGTATGTATTGTCTGGAAACATCTTCCACAGACTTGCTGCTCCGTAACCTTTGCTGACTCGCAAACATTTTATCAAAGGTTTGTTTTCAACGGTAAAATCCATAGTCTACAAGCACGAAAATATGACGTTAGCATGACGTCATCGGTAGCAAAGAACGTCTCACTTTTTTACCAATGGAATACTTGTTTCATTCTAAATATTCCCTGAAAATTTTGTGAAAATCTGAGCATTTTCCACTGAAACATAAAACATAACGTGAGTGGGTGTTTTTTGAACACAATGTAGATATTTCATGAACATCTTTCCAATTTCAGAATATTTTCAAGCTTCTGTTTCGTGACATAGTTTCGAACAGATTTTAGGTTTGTTAAAGCATTTATCATTGTTAACGTAAAGTTTTGTGTCCGTGTATGTTCATGTGCATGTTCATGTAACTCACTGCATTTATTATTACATTTTATTCCTCGAGTATATGAGATCAGTGTAATATTGAGGACCGACCGACCGACCAACCAACGACCGACCTCTGTTCCTGGAAGAGCCTTCCTGGAAGAACTTTAAACGTGCATATCTCCATAACGGTGCTAGATAGACGCATGGTCACTATGGACCACTCATAAGAAGTCGACCGCCGCGCGACCGATGAAGTCACGTGACCCCAGAAGGTCAAGGTCGTGATAGACGCATGCGTTGAGGTATAACAAGACAAATGGCAACTAGCCTCATTGACCATTATTGAAAATTTTTTCCTCTCATTTCCTAAAATCGGGCAATAGTTTATGAAGTTCCAATAACGACCTCGACGCCATGGTCACTATTAGTATAATATTAAACAGGTCTCAATTAGACGCCGGGTCTTTAATACAAGCCGAAAGGAACGAAAAAGCTTTGAGAGGAATACAAAAGACAATGATGCGCGCAAGGAGTACATTAGATTGGTCACGATCTAATATTTCTTCTTCATTTTTGTATTTTGTACACTGTTTTATAGCCTACTATTGTTGTGTCAGCATTAAACGCTCTACAACACACTCCATGCTTAGATGCGTGATTTTGGCCTATACCGTATATTTTACACAACACAGAACGCGCGTTAATGTGCGTCATATAAGCCCAGTTTACACTGCCGAGCTGAACGAATTAACCAGAAGCGATCATAAATCTCGAACCTCCGCTGTGAATGTTGCTGACACCTGGCGAATACAACTGCTGGGCGCCTACTAAAAACTTCCCGCATCTGAATCATGATCAAGTCTTAATCACCATGTTGTTTTGGGCAGACCTCACCACTTCCAAAACTTCCACCGAAATCCGTTCGAACCCTTTGAGAAAACTAGCGAACAAATAGACTAGGCCTCTAGACCGACCAAAAAAATATTAGCACTGTTTTTGGCGGATTTTAGTATTGATGAGACATCCGATAATGCTTATACGCTGGTTGAAGTAGTTTAGACAGTTAAAATACTGCATGGGCGTCTAATAAAAGCTCAATAGGCCTATGTGAATTATTAAACTGCAAAATGATCGTACTAAAATTGAAAACCACCATAACGATATTTATATTTTATTACACACATATGATACGATAGGACGGAATATAAGTTCACACACATGCTCGAAAACCGACAGTAAATCTGCTAACTTAGTCACTCTGCACACAGAAAACAAACTATAAAAAATGACGAACAAAAACCAAAAAGAAAACGACGAATTCGTACAGGACAAAGCGATAATATGGCCTACTGTCAAACTGAACTAAGAAAACTGAAGAAAAAAACGGTTAATTTTTTAAAGCTGAAACAGACACCGATTAGCACAGAAGTCTGATAAAGTCCATTAAGGCACAGCACGACATCACAGCTTGCAATACATTTACACATTTCGAATGGTTGCGTTCGTGTTTGCGGAAGCGCAAACCAGTTCATGAGGAATTTCCAGCATTTTATATTGCGGCACAGTCTACGGTTCTATTCTCCGTGTCTTAAAGCACAATACACAATGCTAAGTAATACAATTCTAAATAACTCTATCAACTCTTCATTATTGCTGTTTAACTGACTTTTTCTCACTTAATAAAAATTCTGTACTGAGCTCAATAACAACAAGTCAGTAAGGCATACTTAGACGAGTCAGGCGCACAATATATTATAAGGCTATTCAGAAACTAAATGAAGCGCAGCAACGACTTAGTTCAAAAACGTAATACGATAATCTGCAGCCGAGCCACATACGTTTGTTTCATACATATATTAGTCAACAATAAACATCAACATTATACAAGGCTACGATCAATTCACGATATTTCCTGCAAACTCTGTGCTTATTAGCCTATTCTTTGTGTAGCACAGATTATACACACTAAACCAGCGCGGCGTGAAGCTCTGAAAAAGTGGGATGGTGCGTAGACACGCGCTTAGAGGAAGGTCTGAAAGGAGGCTTGCTCCTCCCCAAGTATGAGAGTCCGGGGCAGCGCCGGATTAACCCACAGGCCAACGAGGCCATGGCCTAGGGTCCCTCGATTTTAGGGGCCCCGCGAGAGAGATGCACTAAATGTGGTCACTGGTCAGTTGATTCTCAGGAAAATAAATTGTTGCCACCAAATGTCGCATTTAACGGCTAAAATGCACCAAATTCGATTTCGGCTGGGGATCCGCGGCCTCCGGCCTCAATGGGAAATCTCACAGCACTAAATTCTAATGGGTTACACACAATAAAATATATAGGGTGCGGCAAAAAAGTAAACCCCTAAAGTTTTTCGCTGTTTCCTCAGCAACCGTTTGGATTTTAATGTGAATTATTTTTCGGTTTTATTTAGTGAAACCTTTTTTATTTAACTGCCAAGTAAAATCTGGTTCTGCTGAAAAACCACGAAGTTATCGACTTTTTAACATGACCGTCTACCAATTTTTCAAATGTTCAAGCCAAAAATGCTATTTAATTTTCAAAAACGGTCACCACGTTACTGCCGATGATGTCATAGTGACGTTTTGGCAAACAATAAGTTATTTTGTTTATAAATTATCACTTAATTATCGTTCTTTTAAAGCAATCGCAGGCTGCTCACCGGGTTCACTTGCCAGCAGGACGGCGTGCCAACACACAGCGTGCAGCGCACGGAATGGGCTGCGGGCCAACTGTTCAAATTTCATCACAAAGGACCAGTGGCCAATTTGTCGAATGTAAACCCAATGGACTATCGCGTGTGGGGTGAAATGTTGGAGGCTTACTCCAAGCTTAAAACAAAACCGAAAACAATCGCCGAATTCAAGAAAGCGCTTTAGGTTATCTGGGGCAAACTGCCACAATGACCGATCAACAAGGCTGTGAAAGACTTATCAAAGTAAGCGACTTGTGTTGTGTTGGAGCTTGCAGCTGGTAGTGGATACTTTAAACATTCACAATCCCAAAGAAATTCTGGCATCTGATTATTAGTTAACTGTGTTGTTTCAACGATGTTATTGCATTGGCGTAGTAGCTTGAACATTTTTAATGCTAAAAAATCGGTAGGTAATCATGTTAAAAAGTCTATAACTTCGTTGTTTTTTTTTTAACAGAATCATATTTCAGTTGGCAGTTAGATGTAGAAGGTTGCGTTCAATAAAAGTGTAAAATTTCGAATCACAATTCCAAACGGTTGCTGAGAAAACAGCCAGAAAATTTAGGGGTCCACTTTTTGCTGCACCCTCTACACCCGTTTAAAAAATGTTGCCTGTTTAATAGAATAGTTACCGTAGATAATTTTAATGGATGATTTATTGTACTTTGCACCGTATGTGTAAAGGCCCGCAGGCCCACAAAATATTTGAACCTTGGACCCCGCAAAACCTTAATCCGGCTCTGGTCCCGGGATATTACACCTCCCGGGATGTTACCCCTAAAATGTTTTTGAGAACATAGGCGCAAATCCGTGCCGTTTGGTGGTAAAATACGCAAAATGTAAAACTTAGAGTGGCAGGGATTTCACCGTCCCTGCTCTATAGTTTCCGTGGCCCCTGCGTGGTACAAACGAAATGCGCTGTGTCGGATTTCCGCCGAAAATAACACTGCCACCTCGCAAACACAACGAACATAATGCAGCTGCTACGTGTACCTATTTTTTTAAAATCTGGATCCCACCCGCATAAAAAATTCTGTTAAAATGTGTCAATAACTTTTTTTAAAAACAAACGTACAAACGGACAGACCCGAAACATAACATTTTTCTTCTTATTACTTAAGATTGTTACTTTTTAACGGGCAAATTTATGCATAGTACTACACACATTACAGAACGTGTTAAAGCCCCACAAGATAATAATGTGCAAGAAAAATATTATAACGATCGAGAACGGAAAATCGCGTTGTTCATCAGTCTGCTGTCTCAGTCTCAGAACAATACGCATGTGACACTGTGACGTAGCTTACATCTTACGATTCAGATCTGAATCGGGGAATCGGCGACGCCCACCTGCACAAACAAAGCAATCGCATTCTTAAGAAATAGACATAACAAACCGGTAAGCAACATGGCGTGCGACTGCTAGCGATCGCAGTTTTGCGGACAGACTGGAAACAGACAGATGGCGGACGCAGAGACGCAGACACCCACAGACACGCTGTCTAACAACAAGGGTTGCTTATAGCAATACAAGACAAGTGACATTGGGTGAAGTCAAGTTTTGGTAAGACTTTAATCGAAAGCCACGTGACCAATGATTCTTTCTGAGACTTTGGCGCTTTATCAATCATTTACTTACTTACTTACCAATGGACTCAGCGTAATTAGGCCCTATGTGGTTTCCTATTCGTGATCAGTGATGAGCGTGCATCTATCTTCTACGGTTATGGAGATACGCAGCTACAAAAATACTGGTTTCACGAGTTTGACCTTTGGGGGTCACGTGACGTCATCGATCACGTGACCGTTGGATCCGCACGGCTGTGGCACAGCGACACGCTGTCTAAAACTAAGGCCTTGCTAAGTTGGCGCGTCGCAAGCTAAAAGTAGTAAAACAAGCACACGTAAAATTTCACAGCTGAACCTGTGTATGGGCGGCTGAAATCGAGAATAAAAAAAGACCGTGACAGTTTTCAAACCAGCTACAACAAAATTTTGGATCCTGGGCATCATGTTTTTTTGTTAAAAAGATTCCGAAACAAACTTGAACCCTCGACTTTTTAACTTTTTTTAATCCCAGTCTCCTAGACTGCAAATATCTGCCAAAGTCGGTCGTACCAAGTTAATAGTCGGCGCCAAGATAGCCGCAACCAATAGGTGAGTGGCACCATATGTTGATTACGGACCAAACATAGCATGTCTTATTAACAGTAACCTACTCTAAACGGGGTATTGAATCCTAGATCCACATCCGTTGTGACAGTTAATTAATGTCGAAAATATTATTCGACTTAATATGATTACAAAACGAACGAAACAAATTTGTGTGTGTTGCAGCCAACGGCTAGATAAAAAATGTGGAAAAAATATGACGCTGAACACAGAAATTGTAGGCCTACGCGAAATTAAGTGAAAAAGACTTCACATAAAGACAGTATGCTCACTCGCTCACGTTTCATACATTATAAGGCACAGACAGTCAGTAAAAAATGACCACGGTTTTGATATCTGACGCAGTTATGAAAAAAACCTGGTGGCTTATTATGCGGTCGTCCTAACAGGCCGTATTACGTAGCCTACGAATTATGCTTGTCCGTCCACCAGTCTGTCCGTCCCGTGCGAACATTAGCAGGCTTCTAATGCGTCAACAAAGGCGAAAAAAATTATGTAAGGAGCGACCAGTGTGCCAATTTTCAGTGCAAAAGGTCAAAACCAGCGTTACGGTAGCGCAACGGAGTGTACAGCTATCACACTCTGTCCGGAAAAAAATAATCCCATATACATCGTACAATAGAAATGTCAAAGCTGAACTAATCTAGATAAAATTTTGTACACTTAATTTTCAATAAATTGCTAAAGCGATTACCAAATTGCCTTAAAAATATTGCTTTTTAGCAGACTTATTAATTGTTGAATAGTCAGCAGCTTAATAAACATGCCTGTTTGCAGGAAATACTCTTTTGTTATTGTTTGCGTTATTTTGATTGCGTCATTAAACGTCACTTCCGATCGAGCGACTGCAGTATGTAACGCCATTTTGGTAACGGAAATATTTTGTTATCGATATTCAACCATTAACAACTTCGCTAAAAATAACATTTTTCAACTAAACTTGGTGATCAATTCACTTCAGCAATTTATTGTGGATTAAGACTACAAAATTTTATTCCGATTCGTTCAGATTTGACATTTCTACTGTACGACGTCTCAGGTGTTACTTTTTTCGGACACAGTGTAGTTAGGTGAATGGCCACGTATTATGTCGGCAATGGGTTTGTTTGAGAGTTTGTTTGTTTCTTTTTCCTGAGCCACTCTGTATGTTCCAGAATTTAAGTACGCCACACATTATGTCGAGAAATGATTGTACAATAACTAGACTCACAAGCATTTCTTGGGGTCGACTTCAGCTGGCGGACGTTGGCGATGGCGCTGTCCGGACTGCGTACGTGACAGTACCGGATAGTGTGGGCGTTATCGCCAGTAGCGCCGCACAACTCGCACACGTGTCGGCGCAGGACAGGGCAGACGACTCTACCGGCTTCGTCCCTCAGTCTACGCCACAGAAACAATAGGCAGCAGACATACATTATCGCAATCAACCATGCACATTGACGCACTTAAACCACGACCGCCGGGAATTCCCTTTCGGAATGGGAATTTCTGGAAATTACGGAGAATGTGGATTTTGCCAAATTCCCGCGGGGGTTTCCCGGAATTTTGAGAAAACACTGATCTTTTGTATTTTCGACTCATTTTTCATCCAGTAGACCGTCTAAAAATCGTTTTCACACATCTTTATTCACCGTAATACGGTATACAAGAAATAAACAGCAAAGAAATAATAAAACTTAACTAAAACTTAACTAAGACTTAAAGATGTAATATAATGTCCATCAGAACTCAAAATGTAGTTGCATCAAACGATATCAAACGATATCGTGTAAAACAGCATCTTCTCCTACTGTAATAGGTGCGTGTACAAGGTGCGGCAAAAAAGTGGACCCGTGAAGGTTTTTGCTGTTTTCTCAACAACCGTTTGGAATTATACTTTGAAATTTTACATGTTTCTTTACAAAATCTTCTACATTTAACTGCCAAGTAAAATTTGATTCTATTAAAAAACGCTGAAGTTACAGATTTTGTTAATATGACCGCCTATAGACTTTTCAGCATTCAAAAATGTTCCGGCTACAACACCGATTTAATAACATCGTTAAAACAACATAGTTGAATTATGATCAAATGCCAGAATTCCATTGTCACTGCGAATGCTCAAAGTGTTTACCACCAGCTCCAAGAAACAACACCAGCCTCCAGTCGCCTTATTTGAGAAATCTTTTACAGCCTTGTCGATCGGTTCCTGTGGCAGGTTGCCCCAGATAACCTGAAGCGCTTCCTTAAGTTCGGCGCTTGTTTTCAGCTTTGTTATAAGCTTGCAGTAAGCCTCCAACATTGCACCCTATACGTGATAGTCCATTGGGTTTATATTTGGTGAATTTGGAGGCCACTAGTCTTTTGTGATGATATCTGGACAGCTGGCCTGTAGCCAGTTCTGTGCGCTGCGCTGCGCTGCGTTGCGCGCTGTGTGTGCTGACGCGCCCGGTGCGTCGTCCCGCTGGAAGATGAATCCGGTGAGCAGCCGGCGATTGCTTTAAAGGAACGATAATTTAGTGATAATTTATAAACAATAAACATTGCTGTTTATCAAAACGTCATTGTGACGTCATCGGCAGTAACGTGTAACCAGTTTTTGAAAATTAAATAGTATTTTTAGCATGAACATTTTTAAATGCTAAAAAATCGGTACGCGATCATGTTAAAAAGTCTATTACTTTGTTATTTTTCAACAGAATCATATTCTACTTGGCTGTTAGATGTAGAAGGTTTCAGTAAATAAAGCTGTAAAATTTCATATTAAAACCCCAAACGGTTGCTGAGAAAACGGCGAAAAAATTTAGGGTCCACTTTTTTCTGCCGCACCTTATAGGGTGTGCGGGAAGCTATGACGTAAAGAGTTATGACGTAGACGATCATAGTGAGAGCGACGCGGTGACGCCACGTCCCACTGCGTTGGTCTGTCATAACTCTCCACCCTTCAGTGTGGTAATTGAAAGTTGCAGGAAAAGGGAAGTTCGTGGATTTTTTCTACAAAACAGAGAAAATTTTTCACTTCCAAGACGGGATTTTTTGGTGGCCTTGAATTAAACGTGACAGCAACTCACTAATCTAGACTACGCATAAAACATTTCTGTTTTCCGTTTCTTCCCTCACTTTATTTTTTGCAACGTTCAACCTTAAGTGGCATTGTTATTGTGACATACGAAATTAATTACGATGTCCAAAAATAAACTTGCAAAAGAATTCCAAAAGGGTATTCGTAGCGGGAGCCCTGTGTAACCTTGGTCCGCCATGCAACCGATTCGGCAATGCAGGCTCTTGATGGTTATGCTGTAAATACTGCATAATATAATTTCCTGTAATGTAGATTTTAACTAGAAATTTGGCGGAAAACCGAACTTGAGGCCGGACGGCGCCGTAAGTCCGATTAGGGGAGTGTCAATGAAAGGGTTAAAATTCCGTTCTTAGCAACGTCACTTGGACGGAACGCAACCGCAAATTAGCCTAAGTTTACGCATTGTTGACTATGGGTGGGTTGGGCAGCAGATTTTTTGAGCGGGCTCTCCAAATTTGTCTACGAAATTTATAAAACTGAACACAGGTCATTTCCAATCATGACATTGTGGCATTGTTTCACTGCGATCCGCAAGGGAGCTCGGAGATCTCGAGTTTAAAAAACAGAAAACACACGCAGTAAAACACGAGACCGCCGGGAACTACCGTTCCGGGCGTCCTGATTAAATAATCTAAACATTCCAGTTGGAATCTGTCATACCTGTGTCCAAGGTATGCCCCGACGCGCTGGGTGTTCGTTTTGCAGAAGCTGCAGATCGGAAGAGACACCGGGCCGACAGTGCTGGCTTGCAAGTGACGTCCGATCTGTGTCGGATAGCGATCGCCTTTGCTTTGCTCCAGCGTCGGCTCCTAAGACATACCCAACCTCAAACGAGTAAACACTGGCGTCGAAGGCTGCGGTCAGATGGAAAACTAGAAAAATGCGTCGGCCCAGTACCGATATGTTACGCGGCCGTCCGCTTGCAGCTGCGCCACCTTAATAAACCCTATCCTTGACCTCTGACCTTTTGAACTGAAAAATGACACCTCTCTCTGTCAAAGCAAACAGCACGGTTTGTGGGCAACGTTTACGGGAATTTCGTTTTTACGCGCGAAAGCAGCTACAGTGCTTTCAGCGCGTCTTAGCCATCGCAATTCTGTATGTCTGTCCGTCTGTCTGTCACACGGGTGGATCAGTCAAAAAACGGTGCAAGATGGGATCACCCAATCTCCACCTTCGGCTGCCTAGAAGACTCTAGTTTCATGAAACGTAAAGCTTTTCCATAAATTCGAAGGGGTGACCCCGAACAAAAGCGCTAAATGAGAAGGGGTGGGCAAAATTTGCGATTTTTGGTCAATAAGTCGCTGTATCTCAGTAACGGTGCGAGATACGGCCTAGGTTACTATTAATCACTAGTAGAAAGTCGTACACTGGCTCTCGATTGGCGCCGAATTCAATGATTTTGAATGACCTTGAACGCCAAAACAGGGAGTTTTATGGATTTTTTGGCGATTTTGGGCTGCGATCATTCACAAGGTGGCGCCACGCTACTATCGTTAGGCCTATGCCATCCATGTCATGTCATGTCGCCTAAAAAGAATTAAACGACGCGTACTTAAAGCAACGGAGCGTCACTGCCATATGGGATCACACTCGACACAGCCGAATGTGTCCCGCCTTAATTCCAGCCAAGCAGGCTGGTACTTGATTTACCTACCATGGATGGATATAAGGCTGAGTTGACCTAACCACATAAATAGTGAGTATAGGCGTAATTTAAAACCAACAATATTAAGTAGCATTAGGAAGACAAAAAGGCAAGTGCCCGCTTTCTCCTCGCCTAAACTTTAGCCTGTCCGAAAGTTTTCTCCTCGTCGAAAACATTGTGTCCAAGATACAAAATTTGAGGCTGAAGATACCTATTTTCGTACAAAATTCACGACCAAAAAGTTGAAATTTTAAGCATTCTTGTTTCTCCTGATAAACAAGAAATTTAAGCTAATGCTCACGAAAAGCGCGAAAGCCTATAGCAGTTCCGGATCACGCTCAGTTAATATACAAATACCGAATTCTATATCTGGATCGCATAACGATAGTAGCGTGGCGCCAACTTGTGAATGATATATAGACTTGGGTCGCAGCTTGAAATCGCCAAAAAATCCATAAAAACCCCTTATTTTAGCGTTCAAGGTCATTCAAGGTCATTGAATTTGGCGCCAATCGAGAGGCAGTGTACGACTTCCTATTAGTGATTAATAGTAACCTAGGCCCTATCTCGCACCGTTACTGAGATACATCGATTTATTGGCCAAAAATCGCAAATTTTGCCCACCCCCTCTCATTTAGCGCTCTCGTTCGGGGTGACCCCCTTCGAATTTATGGAAAAAGCTCTACGGTTCCTGAAACTAGAGTCTTCCCGGCACCCGAAGATAAAGATTTGGTGATCCTAGCTTGCACCGTTTTTGACTGATCCACCCGTGTGACAGACGGACGGACGGACAGACAGAATTGCGATGGCTAAGACGCGCTGAAAGCAGTATCTGCTTTCGCGCGTAAAAACTGCAACTTTCTACCCAACTTTATACTTTTTTTATTCCACGACGCCGTTGTTATATAGTATTCAGAAAAAATGTTGACATAAATGTTTTGGACTTTAAAAAAGCACCTCGCGTATGTTAGTGGGCAAGATCGTTAAATCAGAGCCTAATGGAATAACATCCATCGCTAGAAGGTGAACGCTGATCGTTCTCGAATAATAGGCCGACTAAAACTTTAATCAAACATTCTTGGTACATTTCTTGTTCAAACATTATGTATCGTTGTGAAGTCGTTAATATGCAGCTGGCAACAATAAAATAAATCCAAATACCGGTGAAATAAAAACTTTATTTTGTAAAACGCCTCAAAGCGGAAACTGAGTATAAACGGCAACAGCGATTTCACTAAGTTTATGCTGACTTCAGAGCTGACTTATAACTAAGTAAGTAAGTAAATGATTTATAAAGCGCCAAAGTCTCAGAAAGAATCAGGGCGCATAGGATGATGGACGCTAGGTGGCAGAAAAGGCTGACTGAAAGTAGTGGGTCTTTAAGTGACATCTGAATGTAGCCAAGGTTTGAAATTGACGAATTTGAGGAGTTAAGGAGTTCCAAATTTTGGGTGCAGAGACACGAAAAGAACCAAAGGATAAGTTATGCCGTGGAATTGCAAGTAATTGACTGGTAGAAGAACGGGATAATAAATTAATCATAAAATAACTTGCCTGAATAATATGATGCAGCAACTGCGAAAGGTCAAGATCATCGGTGAGGAGCGATGATGTAGCAAACGGTGCAGTGAAACCATTCGGTGCACTGGTCATCAACAGCGATTCTCTCATCCTCTGCGCGTTCATAATATTACAAACAACTCAATCTGAGTCCTACAAGGCCACAGTTTTTTTTCGAAAATGTTGCCACATTCAGAGGCGAGGTAATTCCGCGGCTGTCAATTTGAGCTATTGCAAGTAAACTAAGCTGTTTATTGCGCTAAGTTTCCGTTAGCTAAAATTACAAAGAAATTATCAGGCAATTGTTATTTTTTATTTGCACGAAAGTGTGACAAAAGTGGTAACAACTTTACACGTGTAAAATAGCGATAAAAATCTGACAACTCGACAAATAAGCCTAATATATGCATCACCTCGTCACTGATGCAATCATAAAAAGCAATCATTTTTAGGCGACAGCATGTAGACCTAACGCTTCGCGCGTCATCGTCTATGTGTCCGTCTGTCTGTCTTACATGCGTCACACTCTGCAGCCCTATGTAAACCGTGCAAACTAAAATCACGAAATCTTACTGTGGCCTGCCACAAAGACTCTGTTTTTTGTGACAAAATTTAGTGCCATTGGATGAAGGGATTCTCCTAGAGGAAGGGCGTCAAAGAGATGCACCCCTCCTAAAAACTCGTTATTTACCGCTATTGGTTTGTCTCAGCCTTGCTGTTTACCATAACAAGCACAGGTGACGAAATTTCTGGGGGTATGAACATCAATGACCTTTAACGACCTTGTACCCTGAAAATACGAGTTTTTAGTGATTGTTTGCGAACTGCGATTTTAGACTGCGGCGCACATTTTAAAAGTGAATTGCGACAATATAGCTGGAGATAACCTGCGTATTTAATTTTCTGCATCAAACGCCGACTTCATCAGTTTAAATTTCGGCCTTTCACGTTTAAAAATTTTTCCGTACGGGAACGTCAAATATGGATATTCTTCCAAAATACGCGATTTCTGTTATTTTTCTGTTAATATCCACTAATTTGGCGTGAAAACGGTTACCGATAGGCATAGACTTGCTGCTTACCATAACAAGCACTGGTAACGAGCTTTCCGAGAGTACTAACATCGACGACCTTAAACGACCTTAAACCCCCAAAATACAAAATTTTAGTAATTTTTTGCGATCTCAATCTGCGACGTTTTTTAACCCCGAATTGCACCGAAGTTTCTAAACACAGACCAGGACAATCTGCACAAGATATTTTCAGCACAGAACGTAGATTTTAACTGTTTAAGTTTCAACCTTCCAGGTTCAACGAGCTATTTGTACGAAGACCTCAAATTAAAATATTTTTTCAAAACGCATTACTATTTTATTCCACGTTATGGCACGTTGTACACTGATTTCCCAGAGCGGCAGCACCGATGCTGTCGCGCGTCACGTGAGCTTTGCTCAAATTAGGCCTACCTGTTTTAGTCTGCGAAAGTGGCAACGAAACATTCACATAACTTGAAGTGTTTATCGGCGTAATTTAAATATTTGACACAGAGAAGCGCGTAAGCACAAACAGGTTTGGGGCTTACGGGTGGGCAAAATCAGAGACGAGACAGTGAAAGCATGCACCCTCTGCAGTTCCCACCCGCTATAGATGCTGAAAAGTGCTGCAACTCTCACAGCTAGGTCTGGAAAAAGTTCCAACCACAAACGTATTTTTGACGTTAAAAAGCTATAAAAGCATTTGCAGGATTCAGATATCGTTTATTTATTTATTTAATGCACAAAACACACTGCAACACGCAGGCTTACTAAAATCGCAGTTGGAGAATAATTAAAGTCATATGCGTTAACAGTTGTCCAGCATCAAAAAGACGCATACCGGGTACTGCATAAACACGCACTTACAACCTGCAGCTTTAAGTATAAAGAGCCCTTTAATAAGTTAATACCGAAATCACTGCCCCCTCCCCTTTGAGAGGCGTCAGTCTTCTTAGTCCACTGAATACTTCACTGGACAGTGGACACTGCAGGCCATACGAAAGATCAGTTGTCTAAAAAACTGAACACATCGTGCTGGCAAAACCGAGATACAGAGAGAGCGATAGAGAAAGCTGAGACAATTGTATATAAGTAATTTGAGCAAAGCTCGCGTGACGCGCGATAGCAGCGGTCCTGGCACTTTGGCAATCAGTATAGACCTACAGCAATAAAATTTTAATGCATCTTGAAAGAATACTGAAATTTGAGGCCTCCGTACGGAAGACTCCTTGAATTTAAGAGATCGAAACTTAGATTCTTAAAAATGTACGTTTTATGCTAAAATGTCATACGCAGGTTGTCCAGGTCCATCTCCAGCCATTTTGGCGCAATTCACTTCTAAATATGTGTCGCAGCCGGAAATCGCAAAAATCACTAAAAACCTCTATTTTGTGGGTTCAAGTTCATTCAAGGTCATCCACGTTGACAACAATAAAAAGCTTGTCACTATTGCTTGCTGTAATAAGCAGCATGTCTGTGCCTATCTATAATCGTTTTCACACTACACGAAATAATTGCGGTAAAATAACCACTTTTTAGGGGGTAGCTGTCTTTGACGCCTGCCTGCGCCGGTCTCCTTAAACCTAGGGGCCGGGACTTGGACTGATAAAATCAACGTTTAATGCTGAAAATTTTATTCGCAGGTTGTCTTGGTCTATCTCCAGCCATTTCGTCGCAATACAGTGTTGGAATGTGCGCTGCATTCAAAAAATGCGAAAAAAATCACATAAAACCCCTTTTTGGGGGTTCAAGATCGTTCAAGGTCATTAATGTTGATAAATCCAAAAAGCCTGTTACCAGTGCTTGTTATGATAAGCAACATATCTGTACCTATCTCTAACCGTTTTCACACTATACGAGCCAGTAA
>Ga0209367_1001181_pt1 | contig 31084 bp, 18 predicted proteins | sample WorMetLIZISLAND2_FD_187412 | JGI IMG/M metagenome (GOLD analysis project Ga0209367, IMG submission 187412) | Marine gutless worms symbiont microbial communities from Max Planck institute for Marine Microbiology, Germany - Olavius geniculatus... ...
CCAGGGGCACGAAATTTTGTCACGATAAACTAGAGACTTGGGGCAGCTCACACTGAAGATTTCGTGATCCTAGCTTGCACCGTTTTGATACAGATCACGAGTGTGACAGACGGACAGACGGACAGACAGACGGACGGACGCCCAGACGACGGCAAAGACGCGCGAAGCATTCTGCTTTCGCGCGTAAAAATTGACATTTACTCATGCAATACATCTATCTGTATAAAAAAATTGCATCGTGAAATTATTAATGTATGCACATGTATGTGTGAGCTTTGCATCACAAACTGAATAAAGAAACTGTGCAATAATTTTTCCAACAAGAAATTTTTTGACAAGCTCAAATTTAGGGGAAAGCAAAAAGCAATCGCCCTCCTATCTTACCCCATCACGGCGCTACTGGACGTCATGCGTTCCACTCCGTTAAACCGTATTCAGCTCGCACTGTTACTGTTACTGTCTTCACAATTTTTGGCTGCAGTCGTAAATCACAAATCAAACGACCGTGTAGTCTGAGTCAGATGTAAAAACATTTTTAATGTTTTCTTATAAAAATTTTTTAAAAACATGTTTTTATGTTTTTTTAATTTTTAAAATGTTTTTTTATTCTTCAATGTTTTTTTAATTTTCAAAATGTTTTTGTGTTTTTTTAATGTCATGTATTTTGTTTTTGTTGAAACATAAACGTACAAAATTACAAATATGATTTATTTCTCATGGGCAAATTGCGTTCAGCTGTTTTTAATATGTACATTCAGGACATTCCGGTTTTTTTACAAATGGTAGGTTTTTGTTTTCAATTATCTGAGTTAGATATTTTTTGCGTGTATAATGGCGAAAAAGTAGCGATTGGAAACATCTGCAGTTTAATGTTTAATGCATGTTTTTATCATGTTTTTATACAAGTATAAAATATGTTTTTAATGTTTTTTTTAAATTTGCAAATCATTGTTTTTAACATCTGTGGTCTGATCGTGGCTTAAGTACGATACCGCACTGTCTGGAATGGTCTACAGCTTGTTGCCCGGTATGTTGTACAATGAATCCACAAAAAAATCGAATCAAGTGGAGTTCGATCTATAAAAAGGCGACAGATGAGACAGCAAAAAGTCACCAAACGGCAAACAGACTGGCGAAAGATGTAGGTCTAGCTACCTCTGATGGGTTTCATTCCGCGGTCCAGTCCATTCGGTGACAGCCACTCGACCAGGAAGAGCGCCGCTCCCGAGGCGTGGACGCTGAACAGCAGAATGAGACACCATGATGAAAAGTCATACGGCTCTACACTCACACGTTCACGACACACGGTGGTCACAGCACTGCAGCGTGTTTCGTACAAATTCATTCACAGTGAAGTAAGTCGTTAGCGAAGTCCGTAATCACTGTATAACTGTCATTTATACGTTCGTGTCTTACTTTCATCGAAAATAAAATATGAAATCAGTAGCTAAAGTAAATTAAAACTATAGCAGAGATAAGAAGCGTCACGTACATCGTGCCCCTGGGTTCATGGGTTTCCTCGAACGAGGACGTGAAAGTGGGGTACCCCATAGAAATTTATCACTTTACCGCTATTGGCTTGTGTAGCGTATAAACGGTAACAAAAGGAACAGACATGCTGCTTATCATAACAAGCAGTGGTGACGAGCTTTTTAGGGCTAACAACATCAATGACCTTGAATGACCTTGAACCCCCAAAATAAGGGGTTTAAGTGAATTTTTACGATTTTGAGCTGCAACACACATTTTGACAGTGAATTGCGCCAAAATTGCTGGCGATAGACCAACACAACCTACGTATAAAATTTTCGGCAGTGAACGCAGATTTTAGCAGTATAAGTCTCAAACCCCTAAATTCAGAAAGGACTGCGCACGCGGGGGTCAAATAGGGGTCCCCCAAGTGGTTATTTTACCGCTATTGGCTCGTCTAGCGTAAAAACTGTCGCAGATAGGTACAGACATGCTGCTTATCATAACAACCACTAGTAACTAGCTTTTTAGCAATGCCAATCGATGACCTTGAATGACTTTGAACCTCCAACATAGGGGGAGTGTTAGTGCTTTTTGCAATTTTTAACTGCGGCGCACATTTCAGGAATGAACTGCGCCACAATGGCTAGAGATAGACGAAGACAACCTGCGAATAGGAACTGCTAAGGCTGTCGCGCGTCTCATGAGCTTTTCTCAAATTACTTGTTTATTTTTACATCGTGTCATACAGGATTCGCTCGAACTTACCGAGGAACGCTGTGGGAGATATGACTCCATCTCTGACAGGAACGATAATAGCAATTCCCGTCTCAACGAACGGGACGGAAAAGTCGATCATCTCAGACCTCTCTGGTGTTATCGTCAGTGACGTCATAGCCATATCGGCTTCACCGTTCAGAATGGTCTTAATGATACCGTTCCACTCATTTTTGCCCTAAAATTAAACAATAATGCATATATCAATTCCGACAGGTGCAGAAAAAAAATAAGTTCTGTTCAAAATTCAAATTATTAGTTACAGAACAATCACAGTTTGCCCCTCAGAATAATAATAACAGGCTTATGTTATTAAGTGGCAGAAATTTTAATGTGCGCTCTAACGTGACAATGACTGTTGTTTAGTTTACTGCACAAAACTAAACATACGACGTAAAACCGAACTGATAAAATAACTAAAAAGAAAACCACTATGCTTGAAAACCCAGCCAAGTCCAATGCGATTAGTATTGACGCGCCATGACAAAGTGTGCGTACCTTAAGTCCTGTTCTATCATACGAGCCGAACTTCCGATCTGGAACTTCAAATAGGTCGAACTCGAGGCCGATCTTCTCACTGAGCATGTCCAGCAGATCAATGCAGAGTCCGGAGCAGCATTGGTAGACTGTTGTGTTGAGCGTCACGTTCTCAGCATTAACACTCCCGCTCCCGCCTCCACTGATCAAGTCATCACAATAAACGCTTCACTCGTTATCGCAGATAGTGGAGTCGTTGTCGTGGGAACAGGAGAAATTGCGCCCCACCCCCTTAATTTTGAGCTGTCAAAAAGTTGTCGGAAAATATTTTTGTCTGCAAATGTTTGTCGAAAAAATGTAAAATTTGCGGCTAAAACGTCCCCGTTTTGGAAAAAATTAAAGTGTCGTCAAAATTGAAATTTCGAGACCCTGTCGGAAAATTGCAACTTTCTGTCCCGCCACGATGCGCTGGATAAGCCAGCACTACACAATACACGCTTTACTGGTTACGACAGCGACTTCACTCGCTCAAGCCGAGGTTTCAACAAGCTCCCCGTAGCTGTAATAGCTTATACCACTCCAGACAATGCGCGGCATCGTACTTACACCACTCTCAGATCACTGTCGTTTATCTTAAGATGCATGAGTGCCGAAGAAACTAATAATATTGTGAAAACAATACCAGTGCGAACTGAGTGACGTGAGTATACTGACTGTTTGTTTCTGCTGAAAGGTGCAGCGGCGACGCGGCAACGCAGCGCCTGTGCCGGACACGAGTTGGTCTGCTCGTCAAGCGCCGAATACATCACATAAGGTTCCTCCTTAAGCGTGACCACTCGCAGTCGCCACTTGCGCGGTCGACCCAATGGCGGTGAACGCTTGTCTCCGGGCCAGGCAATGTCGTCCATCGTCAGGCCTTCGCTCGGTCGCCACTGACCTATCTGTACGAACCACAAATGACACGCACGTCTGCTACTGTCAAGTATCTGAATATATGAATATATATTATACTGATTTGCCATTTAAAAACCCGCAATTAATTATCCTTTTGCTTTTTGCACGCAGACATTTTCTCCAAGAGACGGGCGACAGTGTAAGTCGTAATGTACGAATCGCATGTTGAAAACTGCAACGTGCTATTGCTGTGTTTCAACAAAGTGGTCATTCAACTGCTTTGCAATTAAATTAGGTCCATCTTTTTCGTTTTCTGCTTAGTCCCATGCGGCGGATTAATCTGGGTTATCCGGTTGCACGTCTGTTTCTGAGCGCGTGTAGAACAACGTTCGTTTTGTATGTTTAGGAGTCTGTTTTTATGGCCAAAGTTAAATGTCAGTTACAAACCTCTTTCCACTGGTTCTCGTGCCTGTTCATGATAACTATTTCCGTGTCCTTCAGAGTACCGTCTTCGCCGAACGCGTAGTGAACATCGTTCAAATCGACCGAAACGTTCTTCATGTGTCTTCAACACACAAACACGAAAACACTTTGCTGTAAATTGCGCGACAGAAAAAAACGCAAACTTCGCATGCTCACTTTGTAAATACAGCCTATTCATTTTTTTGGATTTTTTCGCAGCCGGTGACTTTAAACTTTTTTGCACTGAATTAGCGCAACGTAGGCTATTGTTCGAGTCAAGATCAAAGTTTCTGCGTATTTTTGTTTTAGAGGTAAAAACTAAAAAGCCCGTACGAAACAGGCAGGAGAGCAGATGGCCGTATAATAATAACACCGGTATAACAAAAAAGTCAAGTCTTTCCCGAGCCACAAGGTCTATGAGACAGCGCTGATCTCCGCTTCTTTATCTCTCAGCCAGACACCAATTTACGCTGCGAAACCACGAATAGGGGCTAGTGCATTGCGCGGTGTGCCCTGATCGCCGGTACTTATTGCGCCTACCCAAGCAGGGATGGCCAGACTGAGTTAAACTGAACGCTGGTCACATACCAAAATAATTTACCTGATGCCGGCCAAAAGTCACCCATCTAACTAAGTATTAACTGGGCCCGGCGTTGATTAACTTCCTTTATTGAGACCGACGTGTTGACCACTAGACCACACCACCACTCATGGCCTCAGATTCGGCGAGTTTCTCGCCGATATTGTGCGCTCTATAAATTTATTTACTTACTTACTTACTAAGAAGCTGCATCGACTGCTGCAACGCACGAATGGAAACCACTTCTATCTTTGCGTTTTGCCCGTTGCCGCTGAGTTCGCTGAGAAGTTTTTTTTTCGTAAGCTGCGTGCGTTGCGTTGTGTTAGATGAAAATCAGAATAGGGCCTACCTTCTGGTGTTTTACGGCAAACACAGAGAGCAATTCACCAATCGAGGTTCAACAGATTTACCTCTACAGCCTTCATTTGATAGATTACGTCTCCAATCTGTCCTCACTGTGAAAATAAAGAGGAGACAGCTGAACATTTACTCCTTCTTTGCCGAAAGTGGGCAGTAGAACGACAGCAGTACTATGGTGACTTTATCGACATATCAGATGCGTTTCAGGATAGTGACAACCTGATGGACTTCCTCATCGCTTCGGGGAATCTGCCTCCCCCATAAACCCTATGGGCAGCACCTGACTGGCTGGTCGCGACGAAAACAACAACAACAGCAATAAGAGATAAAAACAAGGTTTAACCCATTTTTTCCCACAGTTCCAAAAATGGAACACTCATTTATGGTAAATTACAAAGTATTTCGAGCAAAAATGGGTTAAGACTATACGGCTTGAGAGCTGAACCTGAGCAGTTTCTGTCCGCCGACCCACTTGGTCTGTCGCTGAGCCGTGCACTCAATGTTGCGTGGTTTGAGCGACGCGTTCTGTGAAGAACGTAGCATCGAGTTCATTGCTCGAGCCCACAGCATCACCGCCGCACGCAGCGGGTTCGCCGGCTTTCGCAGTTCAGTACTCATCCGGAAGTCAATTCCTGCAACATGGACATCCACCATTCATGCACGTTCTGTTGACTGTCGCGTTCTGGCCGCTAGACATCACTCTTTGTTGCACGCTGCAGAGTCTGCAGTCTGCAGCTGCAGGTTCTGTCTGTCTGTTTGTTTGTCCGCTCTATTTATAGCAACGCCGACCGATCGCTGCTATGGTACGGTCGACTTTTGGCTCATTGCCGTGGCAATGTGACTTGTGCTGGCAACAGCTACGCGGATAAATAGCCGATAAGCTTTTTATCCGGCTGCCGGTGTCCTGTCCGGTGTGCCGTTTGACGGACGGAACGCGTGCTAGGCTGCTAAGAGTTTTTTTTCTTCGGGCGATCGCCGGTGTCGTGCGCTCGCTTCGATCAACACGGCCGTTATCTGTGCCAGCGTACGTACTGTACGTTCGCTCAGGCTTACCGGCATACTACCGATTTTTTACTTCCTGGGTTGTTAAGAAAACATTGATTTATTTATATATTTATTTATTATAGTCCCAGTACTCAATTCCCGAGGATTGAAATATTAAACTACGGTACAGAAATTATGTCCGGAATGGTTACGATGCGAGTTTGGAAATTGCGAACGTATCAGCTAGGCATGCCGCGTTGAAACGTTGGACGGTAACCGACAAGCGCTGGCATAAGAACGTTGTTTCACGGGGGTCCGTCGTCACCTCGGTCAAACGCCTTCCAATATGTGCCAAGAACTTCTGGGTGCTGACACTCATGGGTCCAAGTGTTTCCAATGCCACTGGAAAAAAATTCGTGGGTGCCACTGAATGAGCTGTACTGGTTCCTTTTTCTGCTGCTGTTGAGCTGCTGTCTCAACGGCACCGGCACTGGTGATGGCACTCTGCTGCAGATAAGCGTTTCCCAGAGTGTCGACCACTGTGACGTCCTAAGTGGCGCTGCGCCCAGAGTTCCATGGCAGCAATGTCAAACTGTCAGGCCGTCGTCACAGACCAGCCCGTGTGGTTTCTTCATGCTGGGAACGCCGACTTGAGTCAAAGCGCGCCAAATGACAGCAATTCTGTAGGCGTCTTTCACGGTTGTCGTCCGTCGTCGTCTGTCGTTTTCTGTAACGGGTGTATTGTGGCTAAACGGTGCAAGAGAGGGCCTAGGTTGCTATTGATCACTAATAAAAAGTCGAATATTGGCTTTCAAATGACATTAAAATCAATGACCCTGGATGACCTTGAACGCACTATAGTGTGCCAATCGTGCGGTATTGTGGCCACACGGTAAGTCGCAATAACAATCACGACATGCGTAGAGCGCGACAGTCACTGAGCTAAGAGCTTGTCTTATATCTTCTCGTTTCCACACCCGTTCGTCAACTGGCAAAAATGTCCGCTTACAAAAAATAAAAGAATAACTAAGAACACTAGGGATTTTTTATTAAACGTTGTGTATAGGAGCTTAATAAGAGTCACTGTGAACAGGCAAATACAGCTACTCATTATCACTGCTGTCGTAGACCTATCAAAGAACCAGCAACTGTAACAGGTACGAAACGAGATAATGTTTTCTGGGACCCAGCGACTCAACAAGGTTTAATCACAATGTCTCATACAAAATATTGTACAGAGTGGGCCATAAAAACCGTTCCCTATATTATTCTGCTTAAAATGCTAGTGCATTTATTTATATGGACAAAATGACAATTATATAAATTGCTAGTTTGTTCTGCACATATTGATATCAAAACCTAATAAGTGTGTCAAAATGTTATTTAAAATAATACGATAGAATCAAAGGCATCCCAACTGTATTATATCGCAATGGTGAAACACAAATGGAAATACGTGCTTGCGTGTATGTCTAAGTAAAACAGCGAAAACTTTATACAACAACAAGACAGTCAAGTAAACAACTGTTCAATGTGCCCTTCTAAATTTTGCTGGATCCATGGTTGCCTTCCTGGCTGCATAATCAGCTCCGCTACACACTCGATATTCTGTGTTGTTTGGACAGTCCGCTTCCATCCACTGCCGACTTTTCGAAAAATCGAGTTCGTCTTGTCAATTTTGCGCAGAAGATCTTTAACAGAACTGACCGTTCAATTCTTGTTAGGAAACCCTTTACAAATGCGTTTAGCGCCCTATCTCTTTTGTTGGCGATCGACGCTTTATCCTCGTACGTTAAATGACGTTACACTGTTTCCCCATTGTGTTACCTGTAGAGTTGGGTTGCTTTCATTTATTTTATCCCATTACAAAATTATTGAAAATATTTGCACTAAATTTGCACATGTTACTCAGAATTAATTATATTTCAACGTGCGTTATTCACTTTAAATGTACATTACTCTTGGAAGACATAATTAGCTGACATATAGGGGGACGGTTTTTTTATGGCCCACTCTGTACTACACCTTTATCAAATTTATATTCTGCTTTCGTATATAAACAAAACCACTATTTGAGTCACAAAGCAGATAATATAAAATTCGATTTTTTTATATTTAAATAGAGATTCGTAAACATAATTTTACGGAATTTTACAAAAAACTCCTTATATATCGTTTTCTTTTGCTGACGCTTTTTCACGTCTATAAAACGCTTTTCGATTAATTAGGTTAGCGATACAAAAACGTTATAACGTCTCTTTTAGACTAACGCAAGCTACAATGTATTGCACATAATCAGTTAATATCTTAAAATTATAATATAATAACGTACAGCAATTTGAACAATCTAAATAGTCGAATTAAAATTAACCGCTTTTAACAGTAGTTACATTTTGAACAGTAACATGTTAAAAAAATTTCTACATTACTGGCAGCTTAGCTCTGATTTTTTTCTGAACACACTCGACGTAATCGCAGCAGAGCTATAAGTGGACGATATTTCACCGAACATTCCGTCGTGAAAGATGTCGGACGGTGGATCTGGCAGCGCCGTGCGACAAATTATCCACACGAACTCAGAACCGGTCATCTGCATCTCACGAGCACGCCTCAAGATGTCCATCGTCTCCGTCCTGTACACCATTGCAAACACAAAACTCGTCTTGTAGGCTACTAAGGTCAGAATTGATATCCTATACCTTGTAATTTGGTACCGATGCAGTGGTATGTATGGAGACTGCACCGCTCAGTTAGTCGGGCAACGCTATGCCTTCTTTATGCCCTGCTTTACTCTAGGCGTGTGCGCCTAATGCACAGTAGCGCATTAACTACGCTCACAAATCATGATGTGCATCTGGCGGTTTTTACTGCACAAATGTACGCATCGACAATCGTAAAATGCAACGTCTTTTCCGACCATAAGGTCCATCGCATACAGCGGAACTAATCTTCGTTTCCTTAGCCCCCAGCCGGAACCAGCTTATAATATATCGGCGTTGATCTCGACGCTGAGCTGACGTTCAAAACGCACGTGAAGCGGGTTTCAGTTCGCTGCTTCTACCAACTTCTCCAGCTGTGGTCTATTCGGTCAGCACTGCTGATAATGTCAAGATGCTTGTCCACGCTCTTGTTGCCAGTTCACATTCGTCCTCTTCAGTCAGCGCTCAACGCCGCAGCGCGTACACTGGTTGCTCGTGCTTCAACGAGTGGACTTTAAGATATGTCTACTCGTCTAGCTGCGATGAGCCTTACTGCTTGGGCTTGCGATGGGTCGCCAACCACCAAAACTAGACCTGCGTTATAAGCCAAAGCAAGTACCTGAAATAAGATACTGTGTGGAAGAGACGCAAGGCCAATAAACACGACACTAGATTTTTCACAATTAAATTATTAAAAATCCATTAATCATTTAATTCAAGAACCATTAAACAATAATTCAAACGATAGCTGCACGACCACAAACGTTGTTTTAGAATAACAAAATGGATAGACAATTAGGCCTATAGCACGATATAATACCGTGAAATATAGCTGGCTTTAGGCAAAAAACCGTTCTATATAAGCAAGTTACATCTGCTTTACAGCATAGGCCCGGCAGCGGCGTGCCCACGTCATCATATATAATGCACGTAGTATCAATGCAATCTGCATCAGTCGACTACTGCCGCGTAATTCAATTTCGTCGGCAGCGTGACACCTAAATGGTCACCTAGAACAGTATATGGAATCGACTGTTCTCTTGCTCGGCGACGTGCATTATAGACACACACAGGACAGTTAGCCGACTGATGAACTGGGGACAGTATGTCTTGACATGTGAATGTTGCCATATATGCAGACGGCACCGTCACATAGTTGCATGTCATATCCCAGACAGCATCGCTTGCCGCAAACTCGCAGACCGACGACGCGTCGCTATATGCTACACGACGTATATGACGACTATAAAAATTTCGCGCAAGGTATCGGAGATTTTTTATTGTTACCCGCAGATTTTAATATTTTATAGAAAACAAGCCAAATGGCTGCGCCCGAAAACAAAAGAACAAATTTAGAAGAAGGACGCTCCCTTGGAGTCGACCCCGGGGGTGAAAGAAACGATCGCCTCTTTTCCAATAAAAATACCGGAGCGAAATGCTAGTGATTTTCATGTCATTTTGCATCCAGAAAAATTTAGCCCTATTCGTCCTCCTCCCAAGAAATATATTTTGATTTACGCCGCTGATTGCCTTTGCAGTATGCGGCCGGGTATATGATATTTTGTTCGACGTTCAGGTGCATGAATTTATCGCAAGGTGCATATCGACTTTAGTTCAGTTTAGACCAGTAACGACATTTGTGTCACCGCCTAGCAAAAATAAGTGTGTTATAAGATATGACGTCCGTTAATGCATAGAATTTTTTGTATATAGCTGGCATCTAATGAACTGTCCAACTGTCTGTGTCGTTTGTCGGCAAACTGTTCCATGGCCATGGGCCAGCAGCTGAATAACGTCGAAGACGGAAGCGCACATTTCTGGTTCTTGGTGTTACAAATTGCCGAGATCAGCGGACAGCAGATGACGAACACGTTAAACTATAGACCCACTGCCCGAATAGCAGACGCCTCTGATACTAATGTCAGCAGGGTAAAGAATAAGGATACAGAAAAAATAATTCGAAAAAGTAGAAAAAGTATTCGCCTCTCATCATAGGCCTATATTTAAAAAAAATAACATTCAAGTACTTATGCAGGACAGTAAAAGCCAGGTATTTGCTCGAAAAATCATTTACCCAGTTTTCCACGCGTGTGCCTATTTCCCCAATTTTACCTTAAACATTATTAGCCCGAATTTAAGGGAAAATGTTAAAAAAGAGTAAATACCTACTACCCAAATAGCAAATGTTTCAGATACTAAAGTCAGGATCAGCGATGAAATTACTCATTTAGTAAAGACTGGACTTAATCGCCACAGTTCATTTGAGCCAAATTAGTTATGCTTGTCTACGTGAAGAAACGCGAATAAAAATGGTTGAGACGTATACTGACGGCGTGGCGTAAAGGAGAATGACACGGGCATCAGAGTTGACGACTCCAGTTAGACGAGAGTCAATGACGTCAGCGTTGTCAGAGTCCGGCACGTTTACCACTGTCAAAATCTCGTACCTACACATTCCATCAACGACCACCGCGATGCAAGCATCACCTGAGACTAAAACGACCATTTGAAGCACCTCACCATATAGGCTATGGAACAGTTTATGACAAAAAAATTATCGTTAACTTTTCCCCCAAATTTCAAAAATCTACCACACCAACCACGGTTTAAACTGTGGTTCAAAAATGTGTGGCTTGTCTGACAAACAACTTTACGGTGATTTGAAACTAACAGCTCTAATAAACCAGTCATAGATAATATATACGGTACTAGCACAATGTATGAGGCTACTGGACTTGTTTCTTTCTACATTGTGGTCCATAAAAACGTTCCACTTTTATTTGAATAGCTCCGTGCGGCATTGGTCGATTTTAATAATTTTTGGCGTGCAACATCAGGGAGAAACTCGACGCAAATGACTATACATTTTGCTACCTCACTAATACTGTCGCTACACTACCTTGTAAAATGCAGGTTGTTAAGCTTGCTGTTTGCGAGTGGTGTCAACGTTTGCTGCTTGCATTCGCGCTGGAGGAAGACATTTTGAACACATGATGTAATAAAGAGGATGCGATGTGACATGTGTGACTCTTAAGATACAATAGTTGCCAATCACGTTTGTTCCTTTTCAGTTAATCATTTCTTAGCCGACGCATGTGCTATCCAGTATAAATACATTGTTGTAAATGACCAAACTACGACTTCTGCATTTTACAAAGTAGTGTAGCGACATTATTGAAGTAAAGTGGTCAAAACTAAAATCACCTTCGTCTAGTCTGTTCCTGCTGTCACGTGCCAAAAATTGTCAAAATCGGCCAATGTTTCACAAAGTTATTCAAAAAATAAAAGTGGCACGTTTTTATGGACCACAGTGTAGAGTTACTCCCTGCAGGTGAGAACGGATTGGCCAAAAAAACTGTCCAAATACAAAACATGCAGGCGTATGATTTTGCTTTTATTTAATAATTAACAGAAACGAATTCCACTAGCTGCTGCCTTCGATCAGATTAATGTAACCAGATCACACCGATAAGAGGTCACCTGGAGATGACATCGAAATTGACAGCGTGCAAAAAACCTAGCCGTCGGCCGAGACGATGGCGCCGTCTCTGTAAATTATGCTGACCAGTGATGATAGTTTTCGATTGGCGGTGCTTTTAGGAACCAGGGAATTAGAGGAGTATAAACGCGTAATAAATGTCGATAGATAGGTACACGTCGGTCAAGCCAGGACGCGGGACAGGAAAATTATTTCCGTACCGGAGTTATCGTGTTGTGCATTTTCGGATATGGCACTCACGTTTCTGTGGCAAATTCACGCCGACACGTCACACGCAAGACCCATACGCAGAACACGGAAACCGGTGACGGTGTCGGCGCTAAGGCGCAACCTCCACTTTCTTCAATTTATTGTGGAATTGTTGTACAATACGCTATACAACAACTTGGACGACAAATCAAAAACAGATAAAAATTACAGCAAATTTGCAACAAGTTTTTTTTTACAACAAGTGCACATAAAATCGAAAAGTTATACAACAAATTCGCGATATCAAGATGTTAGACAGCTTGTTGTAAGCCTCACTTTTCGAAAAAAATTAACAACAAATCAAAATAGTGTAGTGTGAGCTTTAGCACTGATTTTGTCGCTGGTTTCCGTGACAATATGCCGCCAAGTAATTGCTACAGATAGACGAGTACCATATCTGACAAAATCCATAGTAATTTGGCAAAGGCAACATCGCTGTGGCAAGACCACCCAACTGGTCACTTGTGTTCGCAAAGTATCAACATAAGACTGACGGTTTGGCTACAATTTGCAATGGTATGTTTTAACTGGGGGTTCGACCTTTGAAATCTCCATTTCCTCTGAATGCAGGGAGGGACCCCATCTGACATAATTTATCACTGGATTCCACAAGCGTACCTGCTGAATTACATCAAAATCCGTCGTACAGTTTGAGCAGAGTGCACAAACGTCACAGACCACGCTATACAGAGAAATGTGTACGCTGTAGGTATAAGCGAAATCGGGGTTGCGCTGCAAGAGCGATTCCGTCCAAAGGTGCGTACAGAGCGACATGAGTCAACTGAACTGGCCGATGAGGAAACGGTAGGGTCTAATCTAATGCATTACTGCTCACTTAGTGGTCAGTTTAGTTCAGTTCAGTTACGTTGTGTACGCGCTTTAGTGACGTAGAACAGCGAAATTCGTAAGTTTGTGTTGAACTGCATGCGCACCATCCGTCGTCGGCGTTCTTCTCGATGAGGTCTCGAAGAACGTCGACGAAGTAGACGTGTCCCGGCATCGAGCCTGTGACGACTGCGAACTGCAGCCAGCGATACCTGCTCAGCAGACTCAGTGTCGCTTCACACTGCTGGTAGATGGACGGAGTTAGCTGGATCACCAGCGAGTCGTTGCTCGGCTGCAACGAACACAATATTAACGCGCGTTCATAATGTACATAGCTGATGATAATCAGTAGCGAGGGCCCCAGGGGGCCAGGCGCAATCACCACCATCCCCTAAATTCTAGCTTGTCGGTAAATTTTCTTCAAAAATACAAAATTTAAAACAAAAAGTTTCCCATTTGCACAAAATTTAAAGGCAAAGTTAAAATTCGGAGCACCCGTTATCTCTTCTGTTAGTAATTTGCAGCTATATCTCGAAAAAATTTTAACATTTCACCCACTAGTTTTACAAACCCACGTCGCCGCTATAAATATACTAAGTCAACTTCATTTTGTACGAATAACTGCCAACAATAAATAAGTAAAAACAGACGCAGGGGGTAGCCTACAATATGAAGCTTAGCTACCCCTTGCAAAACAAGGTGCCAACTTCATGCATTATTTTGTTGAAACCCGGTCATCCAACACCGTTATATTCACAGTAAAAAGTTCTCATCCAAACTTAGACACGACGTATAGAAACTACCTGGTAGAACATAAAAGCGAATAATCTCAGCTCATAGGTGTATATTCTAAATGAATGATTGTTGCTACGGGAGCGAGAAATTCCATCTTCGAAGTTTGAATCATGGGCATACCCTTCGTTCATTTAACAGATTCTTTTACGCAATTGCAGGAGTGTTCTCGGACTTTACGTGCTTGTTTTTAGTTTTTGTTCGTCATTAATTAGTCCGCCCGAAAGCGATAGCTTGCGGAGCGGACTTATGTTTTAGCTCAGATGTTTTTTTTGCCAACGCGAGATCTCCGAGATGCGTGGGCCGACCGGCGTGAAATTTTGCAAGATGGTCAATACTAGGCCCTATTTTATAATGCCGGTCCAAAATTTCGGGGGCGCACCCCAAAAAAATTTCATGGGCCAAAAACATGCAAAATTTAGCCCGATTTCGGACGACTTCGAAGTTCGGCGGCGAATATCTCCGAAACGGACAAAGATATTCAACATCGCATAGTCATTCCGTCTATCGCGATTCCTCCTGCGTTAGGCGAAACAAGTCCGGTGAAGTTTGGTCCAGTGACCTTGGAGACTTAGATGTGAAATCGTACCCCCTTAAAGCGCATTTTTCGGAAGACCGTATTTCGGCCCCTAGGGGGTGCTGTGCCCCAAAATTTTTACATGCGCTAGAGAATGACCAAGTCTTACTAGCGCACTCCCCACCTGGGACGGGGCCCCCTTACAACTTTTTTCAAAGGGGAGTCAAAAATTGCCTTAAAATGTAGCGTATTAGATGAAGGATCTTTGGAGCCAAAGGGAGTAGCTTCATGAGACTTTGCCACGTGACGTGCTGCTAGATGGGGGTGATAACGCGAGTACAACTTTCAGGGGGGCAGCGCCCCCTTAAAATTTGGGAGTGCAAAACACGCGCAAAATTTAGTACGTTTAACGACAACTTTCGACTTTGAGCGCAAATATCTCTGAATTGCATAGGGATATCGACAAGCGGTAAACGGCGTTATCAAATACAGTTAATTCCGCGTTGAATAAAAAATTGTCTGAACTTCAGTCCACTAACATCAGAGATTACGCGGCTAATCTTTACCCACCAAAATCGAATTTTTCGGAAGGCCATATTTCGGCCCCCAGGGGGTCCTGCGCCCCCAAATTTTTACACGCGCTAGAGAATGACCAATTTTTAGTAGCGCACCCCCCACCGGGAACGGGGGCCCTTCTTACAACTTTTTTCAAAAGGGGGTCAAAAATTGGCTCAAAATGTAATAAATTAGCGTTTATAACTTCGGAGTTAGAAAGTGTAGCCCGACGAAACTTTGGCACTTGACGTGTCTCTATGTTGGGGTGTTAACGCAAGTACGAAATTTGAGGGCACCGCCCCCCCCTTAAAATTTGGGAGAACAAAAATGTCCAAAATTTAGTACGTTTTACGACAACTTTTACGACGAGTTTGAGCGCAAATATCTCTGGAACCGATGACGATATCGACATAATCCAAACGGCGTTGACGAGAGCGATCCTTTCGGCGTTGAACAAAACAAATTTTGTGAAAATCCGTCCACCATGAACCAAGTTATAAGCGCTAATGTTGACCTACCCTAAGTCGACAATGCGCGTTCGGCGTATGCCAATGCATTTGAGTTCGAGCCACGTGACTTTGATGCCGGGGAAATTCTCCCCCCCCTTTTATCTCCCCCTTAATTTCCCCCCAATCGGACTTAGGGCGCCGGGCGGACTCACGTTGGGCTTTGCCCCATTTTCTAGTTTTATTTGTGGCTTTGATCGACAGAAGCCGTATTTTATCGTACAGTAATGTATTCCGCAGTTTATCCGAATCGAGTGATCGCTGTCATCGGCTGACGGAGAAGTGCCATAAATATTGCGAAAACTACGAGCTACGGCTGAGACGACGCAGTAGCACAAACGAAATCGTTAGCAGACGGCGTTGTGACAAGTGAGCAAAGAGCACCGTTTGCTCTAGGGACTCCGAAGCTACAGTGGCTGTTATTCATGCAGTCTATGCCACAAATAGCAACAACTTGACCACGGATTTTTGCGCGCCCGCCTTTTCCGCGACGATAAAGATTTTTCGAAAATATCGTGATATTTTCCAACCCTGCAGTAGACTACGATAGGCTACCGCACTGTCTGGCGTAGTATAAGTTCCTACTGCGTACTGGTTCACTCACTCCAGCAATGGGGTCTCTACTACAGACAGTCTGGTAGATGTATAGGCAGTACGAAGGCCAGTGTGGAATAAGATTCGTTTCACGTCACGTACGTGGAAGCAAGCCTGGGGAGTCGCTAACTCTGATCTCATCACACGTAGCGACCTGCATGGGTTCCGAGTTCAACAATGTCGCAACGTCAGATCCCACCAAACCACGTGCAACGGTTTGTTAGACAGTCCTACCGTACTAGCCACTCTACGTCCTCATGCACACACCCCACTCTTTCGACTTGTTGTCGACACGTCGTACGACAACAGTAGCGTCGTGACAGAGAAGCTGGAAAACAGCAATTGCCCCTTTCCGCACTAAATTTCAGCCTGTCGAAAAACTTTCTGCCAAAATGCAAAATGGGTTTCGTTCCAAAGAGCCCTTATTTCAATCAGCCGCAACAATTAGGAAAATACAATTAAGAATAGGGTTTGGGTCAGGATTAGGATTCGGGTCAGTTTCGGAGTTAGTTGATAAGCACCGTTTCGTCGCGGTCTAAAACGGGCTTTTCGCGGCTTCTCGGAATGGCAACCTTTTAAAATGGCGGACCCGAACTTTTTTATTCAGTTGGGCGCAAAATTAAAATTTTGCATTAAAATTTTGCGCAGCCATAATCTCCGCTGTCGAAGTTGCAGATGTTTATCGTAAGATGCGAATTTCTGCCTCCGCTTAACTTTTTAAACCCACAACGCCGCGGTATCAGAACGTTTTGCCCCTTGCCTGAACGTTTTCACCATTAAAATGCAGACGACGGCGAAGATAAATGGACGGCAAAGAAACGGGACGCAAAAGGCGGCGTTAACTTCGTCGTCGTTGTCTTTTTCCCAACTCGTTTGTCATCCCAGTACGTTTGTCTTCTCCCTGACGTCGTCTTCTGCGCCAGTCTGTTTTCGCCGTCGTCCGCATCTTTTAGGCGCGAAATTTCCTGGGGGCAAAACGTCCGCAATTCGATAGTTGCACAACAGGGTGTTTACACTATCGAGCAAACATCGAGCTGGCTCAAGCAGGCCCATTGGAACCCCGCCCTTGGCTCAAATGTAGGCCTAGGCTTAGGCTCTTAGCTCACAGCTGATCACGTGATATACAGGCCTTCCAATTACAACCCGCCCGCCCTCTTAATTAACATGCTAATTACCATAGAACGTCAAGCTAGCTGCTCGATGTTTGCTCGATCGTGTAAACATCCTATAAGACGTTACCTGGCATCAACAACAATGGCGTAGCCAGAATGTGGATGTATGTAAAGAAAGAAGCACTTGAGGAGTGGGGTGTGGAAAAGTGTGTTCTTTGCCCACCAGCCTTATTTCCAAATCTTTTTCGAATTTTTGTGTAAAACGAAAACGTGTTTTAGTGAATTTTTGACATTTTTAGAGTAAATCAGCTTTACGTCGAAAGCTAGATGATCATCTTTTAGGGGGCACGTGCTTTCCAGTTTCCTACCCCTCCGCTATGGTTACGACAGTGTTTAACAAGTGTACAGTGAATCAAAGCTAGTGAAGTATGGATGTTGCTGATCAACGCAACACAATTCTTGCCTCTCTGTTCAATTCCACCGCTACATCACAGTAGCCTATGCGTACATAGCGTGCATAGAATACAGCGCCCGGACTGATTGTACCGATTGTTGGGTATGACCGCGTCACATAATAAACTTTGCTACTGACTTGTGCAACTCATCTTCCCCGGACATATAGTGTCACACCGACCAATCAACCATACGTGTATAAAAGATAAAAATTTTCATAACGCCAAAAATCCGTTTTTATAAAAATAAAAAACAAACGCTTGTAAACACAGAGTAACAGTCTTTTAAAACGTCACAGTGTTTTCATTATAAGTAACGTAATGACTAAATCAGTTGCTTCAGCTTACATTTTTCATAGTTATTGCTTAATGTCGGTGTCGCGTGGAAAGGTCAAAATCATAAACGATGACATCAACAGATGACGAAACAAATAGACTAAATTAATTTTCACACATCAAACAGATTTTACATTTCACGTGCGATTAATGTAAAAGTGTTCCTGAAAACAGAATAACCTTATCTACACAAGGTTTCATCGGCGATATCTGTCGTAAGCCTAATCTAGTATCGGAAAAAGCGGTTTAATTCTCAATTTGTTCCCCCAATGCCGTATGCTGCAAACAAGCAGCAATAAAGCCCACGAGCAGTCCCAGGACGCGAGTACTGTCGTTCGTTATACGGTTTATTAGCTGATTTGTTTGGAGAAACATCCGCAGATGGCCCAGCGAGATCGCAATGTGATGCTTGCGATGTCCGTTCTACGTTGCTAGTGACAATCAGCGGTGTCGCTGTGATTGTGTCGAATGACCGCAATAAGACTGCAAGCTTAATGCTCGCCACTGCGTCGATGATTCGGTAGACCCCAAAACCGATTTTTTACATTTATGTCTGCTTTTCGGCTAATTAAACCGATAAACTGCGGTGAAAGTATTTTTGGTTAAAAAATTTAACGGTTTACTAAAAATTGTGGCCAATTTTCGTGTTAAACGAACGTCTACACTCGACTGACTCCAAACACACTTATTCCATGGTACTCGACGGTCGATCGCGTGGTCTACACTCAGTGACTTCGTCCAGTTAATCGCGCATGACTGCACCGGCGGGTTATACAGGGTGCGGTAAAAAAGTAGCCCCCTAAAGTTTTTCGCTGTTTTCTCATCAACTGTTTGGCATTTTAATCTGAAATTTTGCAGATTTATTTAGCAAAAAGTTGCACATCTAACTGACAAGTGAAATGTAATTTTATTAAAAAATGACAAAGTTATAATTTTTTAACACGACTGCCTACCGATTTTTCGGGATTAAAAAATTTCAAGCTACAGCACCAATTCAATAACATCGTTGAAACCACAAAGTAAACTAATGATCAGATGCCAAAAAAATTACCGTTTATCAAGTCGTCACTGTGACGTCATCAGCAATAACGCGGTAACCGGTTTTTAAAAATTAAATAGCATTTTTAGCTTAAACATTTTAATGCCAAAAAATCGGTAAACGGTCATGTCAAAAAATCTATAACTTCGTCGTTTTTCAACTAAATTACATTTCGCTTGACAATTAAATGTGGAACGTTTCACTGAATAAATCTGCAAAATTTCAAATTAAAATTCCAAAGGATTGCTGAAAAAAAACAGCAAAAAACTTTAGTGGGCTACTTTTTTGCCGCACCCTGTAGACACGTTATCTCATTGTAGACAGTAGGCCTACACTAAACATAATAGCAGTACCAGCGCCAAATAATTCGTTTTAACGCGCGATGCACATTATGTTCTTCATAGCGCACTTATGGCATCGTAATTTTCCCGTCGTCCGTCCATCTGTCCGTTCGTCTGTGACGTGGAAGTAGGCCACTACAGTGGTTGGCCCACTTCGCATATAAGTAATTACATGGATAATTACCTTAGAGTTTTCGCGCGCCCCGATGATCTTATAAGAACATCCCCAAATGTGGCGTAAAATAGTGCTGGAACACGCAAGGTAAGGGCCTACGAACAATCGGCTGTTTCAGTGATTATATATAAAAAAACTGTAAGCGATTAATTTAATGTTGTATAAGCGCTGATGTAAAACGGCAAAAATCAAAAACGTATTAACCCGAATTAATGTATTAGCTTAGACATTTAATCTGTTTTTATAGTAGCCAGATATACTGCCTCTAGCATCTTGGATTTTGTCATTTGTTTAATATAATAATAAGTTTGTATGTGGGACCGCAAATTTAGTCTACATACCAAATTTCATGCAGATGGGTGAAAAAGCAGTTATAAGTGATGAACGACATTTAAAATGGTAACCACCGCCATCTTGAATTTACTACTTTTCGTGATTCTGGTTACATGATTTATTTCCAGTAGCAACTAACCACATTCCTGCAAGATTTTATGAACCTTTTTCAGTCGGCAGCTGATTTGTTATGCTTTGTGTTAAAATACAAAATGGTGGCCGTCGCCATGTTAAATTTTATTTTTGTTTGATTTTATGGTATAATTACATGTAAAACGTCAAACTTAGCTCGCATATGAAATTTCGTGCAAGTACGTGCAATAGCAACTAAGTTATGAGCGATAAACGGAATTCAAAATGGCGGCCGCCGTCATCTTGAATTTGTTATTTTTGTCGATTTTGGTCACACGATCTACTTCTGGTAGCAGCCGACGACATTACAGCAAAATTTCATTCTGTGTCAATCGGCGGCTGAATTATTGCTGTTTGTGCAAAAATTCAAGATTGCGGCCGCTGTTATCTTGGATTTTATTTTGTTCAATATTTTGGCATGCGTGTATGTAAAACCTCAAACGTAATATACGTGCCAAATTTTGTGCAAATACGTGCAATAGTAAACGAGTTATAAGCGATAAATGAAATTTAAAATGGCGGCCGCCGCCATCTTGAATTTATCATTTTTGTCCATTTTGGTCAAATGGTCTATTTCCGGTGGCAGCCGTCTACATTCCTGCAAAATTTCGTTCATCTACGTCAATCGGCGGCTGAGTTATTGCTGTTTGTGCAAAAATCTAAAGATGGCGGCTGCCGCCATCTTGAATTATAATTTTGTAATACTGGACCACCCACGAAGTCCATTTGTGCACCTAAAATTCCCCTTCAAGTTTCGTGTTAATCGAGTGCGTACTTTTCGAGATATCGCGATTCGAAAATTTCGCAAAATTTGGCTTTAAATGCCTATGCAGGCCTCCAAAAATTATGTTTTTGGGGAGTTTTGACCTTCGAACATTATTTTTTATCATCGAGACCCCCGAAAATGGCCTACTTTATGCGGAAATATGCGTTTTGAGCCATAAACGGTCGTGATCAGTCTTCTGGTGTGATCTGTGGGCGTGAGCTAGAATACAAAAAAAGAACACAAAAAATAATGGAAAATGCCCTCCCCACGCAGACCCCTTCCCGTTGTCCCACATTAACCAAATTTAGCATGTGGAGTTGTATTCTGGATATCTTTCTTCCTTTCAAGTTTCATTAAGATCGGTTGAAAAATGTGGGAGCTGTGGGGGGTCAAAATTTCGGCCTTCCCATTGACTTGGCACATCGCTTATACAACAGCTTGTTGCTATCGCACAAGCCGTGAAAACCTCAAAACTAACGACTTTTTAGGACGGTCATTAGACCTCACACTGTACTCCATAATACACTGCTTTTCTTTCTAAGCCTGCTACAGAAAGGTTAAAAATGATAAACCCCAGCGAAATGTTGCCAAGTATTCCAGTATCTGTCAGTCACTATAAAATTTGCGCGGATAGGCCTATTCACCGGAAAGGCGTCAAACGACAAAAACGACGATCTTCAATGTTTTTGTAACTTTTGTGTTAAATTGCTTCTTGAGTGGTGAAATTTTTGCTCACATGCACACACGTTTGACGGACGGTTTGTGGCAAGCAATAATAACAGCTCTAAAACTAGAAAAGCAGTCGTAGCCCGCAGGTACCTTCGCCAAGGCAAAGCTATTCGCCAGGTGGCGTCACCATCTTCGCTTTGCCAGCGGTTCCCTTATGCTCTCTTTAACGCAACAGTAACAAAAATTTCGAAGTGATCCAGAATCCAGGATTCCTGCCTGATCACGCCCAAACTTAAATCACTGGTAGTTTATGTCATGCCCGACATACCCTCAAAATTTCAGAAAGATCCGTCCATAACTTTTCGAGTTATCTTGCTCACACACACACACAGACAAACAGACAAACAAACAAAATCCGACAAAAACATAACCTCCTTGGCGAAGGTAATAACCAGTCTTATGCCAACTACTTGAACTACCAGTGAAGAGATCTTTCCACTAAAACATGGATCCGACCATTGCCCAAAGTTGAAAGCGGTCTGTTTTCTGAATCACTCCGTGAAATGGAAAACAAAGCGATCATAGCTAGCCTATTGAGCAACAAAAAACACTCGTAAATTATTGTTCGTGTTGACGCGCTAAAGCTATGCTGTAAGGCGTTTATGGCACGATGTGTCGTCTGTCTGTCTGTCTGTAACAGATGTATTGCAACCAAACTGTAAGTCGTACGGGGTCGGCGATGGTACCATCGGATAGGGGGCTGGAAACTTCTTATATATGTCAACAGTAATCATGTCTCCATCCGCAGCGGTTTGGCCGCAATTTTTAATGGAAAGTTTCAAGCTACAACTGGCCGTATCGCAAACACAGCGAGATACCTTTTAATGATTTTGAAGGTCGGTACGCTCTATTGTGGCTAAACAGTGCAAAATAGGACATAGGTTGCTATTGACCACTAATAAAAAATCGCATACGATTTTTCAGATAGATAAACATCATTGACCTTGGATGACCTTAAAGGTCAGTACTGCAACAGCGCGTCTTTAGCGACAGCTGGACTTTCTTGTATTATACTCGTATATATTATAAGTTGGACAATGCTTTCTTATCTATCCTACCTTTCCACTCGCAGTACACAGTACAGACTCACGCAAATCGTGGTGGATTACCGTGCATGGCCAAACCCGCATATCAAATCCGCCTCTGTTGCATCAAGCATCTATAGAATTAGAAATCCGTCCTCAATAGTCGATCCACCTGTCGTTACACTACAGTGTAGTTCTAGGGGCCACACCCCGCAGCTGCCAGGGTCGGCAGGGGCGCCGAGTTGTACAAGGTCGCTAACGAAAAACACGTCTGAATCACGACGCATTACAAATTGTGTACCTGCGTAAATGACACCTACCCATCTGCGTCATACTTATGTGCATATATTTCTCGTGCTTGTCTTATCCTTTTGATCCATTTTCTACCTTCATGGTAAATAAACGTCGGCATAATACGACGACATGATACGACGACTGCGTCTATAAGAATGAAAAAGAAACAGCGTGTAAAAAAGCAAGGCGATACGAAGTCTACAAGAAAACTGTTGCAAGGGCGCCGAAAAGTAGGTAACAAAACACGGCACAGTAAGCTTAGGCCCTATATTAGACGACAAACGAATGGCGGAGTAAAGAGATAGTATTGCAGACACTACAGTGAGCTGCGCCATTCGTTCGTATTATGACGTTGTAGAATATGGTGGCCTTAAATTAACCAAAGAAAGCCGTGTTGGCATATGGACACCGCGTAATGTCGCCATCATTTTGACGCGAGTCTGAGAATGAGTACAAGCGCTATGCGCTACACACTACTGCCGCTCACTGTGTGAATCTACCTTGCACTGTTTTTGTTTAAGGTCGTCTCAAGTCAAGGACTTACTTCGTTATCAATCGAAAACGAGTATATGCAACTTCCTATCAGTGTACAATAACAGCGTGCTCCTATGTTTGTACCGTTGCAAATATATTGCAGATTCTCCACTGAAAACAAAATAAAACTACCTGTGAGCCTTTAATACCATATTTCGGCAGGAATATCTTTTAGGACGTATAACAGATCCCGCTGTGCGAGCACCGAGAAGAGGCGACACTAAGCTATACATTTTTATTGGTGCAATTACTTTCCAGGAACTCAACCTTTATGGCCGCAATACATCAACGATGCAGACAGACAGACTGGCTTGCAAACGGACAGCGGTAGAATATCTGGCTTGTATGCAGGTTTGACACTCTTCCGGTCCACTATCCAATACAATCAACACTAAACAAATTGCTCTATACAGGGACAGAGAGCAGAATAGAATAGACACATAGAAATTACAGTGACGTATTTTAAATGTAATGAAGGAAAAGGGAGAAGGACAGGGAGTCGTCTCCGGGAGCTGAAACATTTTTGTTAACATTTAGATGTTTTACTTTCAAGAAGCAAAATTGTGCAAATTTTCAGCGCCGAGAGGCATATGGCACGAATAAGCCACTGTAAATATAGTGCTCTTAAACGTGCTATAGTCGCGCGCGATGCGTATATACAGTCGTGGCACTGTTTACAGCGTGTTGCTTAGCTTAATAATAAGCTGTGGTCCAGCAGGCCTATGAATAATCACAGTGATATCTGGTATGGTTACGTTGAGCCAACAGCGAGATGGATACTAATTAGGCCTACTAGCAGTGTAACCTGTAGTGCAGGTCAAAGGCTTAATGCGACTGGCTGTCGAGCAAGTCATTTCATTGTCTATTAGCGCGGAAAATGGATGGCCGTATAATCCACGTCGCTAAAATTAGTCAGCTGTCACTGCTGAAACTTGAATCTTCTAGGCAGCAGAAAAGCAAAACAAAAACGGCCGTGAAAAATTTGTTTTCTTTTTGCTGAGATATTATTATCAGTGTTGTGACTCTGAGACTATAAGATGAGACAGGCGTATGTAATGCAAAATCGACTCGAACGCGTTTTTGATTGAAAAAGAAAAAAGTTCCAAAAAATGGAAAAAACAACAACTTCAGCTATTGTTTGGTGGTGGGTATCTTCATTCGTTTTCGCTTAGTTGACTCTAAAAGTGTTACAGATTTTTTTTGTAAAAAAAATAACAAAAAGGCACTTCGTAACGCCGCATAAAAATGTTGAAGATGTAAAAATTAAAACCCCGCCTGACCACCCATTCCCCATTCAACCTTTTGTCGTCATCAACTTTTTTCGTCAGCGTTTTCACTATATAGCTTAGCCAACATTCGAATAAATACGCCCCGACTGTAAATGTTAAAAAGACGGCTAGTGGACGTTTTAATCAGTTATGAGTATAGCGTATATGAAGTCAGATAGTTTTCGTGGCTCACGGTGGTGTTTAGCCGAATGGCGAACATTCTTTTTCGTTTATGCTTTTATGGAAAAAGACTGGCGGCGGATTTATTCATATGTCTGTTGGGAATATTATCTGACAGCCGCGAAACCATCATTTATATTCCGCCATTGTGTTTCAGACCTACGTGTTTCCGCTGCAGTCTGCCGTCGTCGCTACTTTCATAGAAAAAAACACTGCAGCGGTTATTAAGAGATACTGAAGACAGTTCGTCTGTTGGTCTACCGCACCATGCTGCAGTGATAATCGTTGCGTAATAACACTGCGCTGGTCGGCCGGGGGTCTTTATATACTGCAGTTGCTTGAGTCGCTGTTTTATTCCGCCGAGACAGACAGACAGACATCGTCCATGCAGAACAAACGGTCGCTTGACATAGGTCTATTGCCACTGCGGGAACCGCCGCTTTGCATGCTTCTGACCATAATGAAAACGAACGGCGTGTCTTGCGGGCTGTGAAAGTAATGTATTATTATTTATTAAAAAAAAAAACTGCAAGCAATTCATTTAATGTTGTATAAGCGCTGATGTAAAACGGCAAAAATCAAAAAAGTATAAGCCCGAACTAATGTATTAGCTTAGGCATTTAATCTGTTCTCAGTAGCCAGATATAGGGCCTAATGTTGTTGTGTACAAAGTAACTGTTTAGTGACCTTTCAAACTTTAATAAAACCGCAAATATATTGTTTGTGCAAAAATCCAAGATGGCAGCCGCAGACAATGCAGACAAGTCGCCACAGAGGACAGTCTGTCCGGCCTGCTTTCGCAACAATTTGTCGGCGACATGTAATACGTGCATGCAATGTATAAACTTATGGCTGTCTGAAGAGACCGGTATACATGTATGTGCTTACGCCGCGACTGTTCCTCCAGAGATCGGCGTAACGGCGCTCTGTCGTGCAAATAATATGCTCTTGTCTACACGCCCAATCTCAACGCGCGTCATATCCGCCGAGTAATGTAGCTGAGTAGCTAATAAACGCCGGTGTTATTGCTTTTATAGAGACACCGTATATATAGCTTGTCCTCCACTCTGTATGTACGTCTGTCAGATAACGTTGGTGCATCGCAAAAAGTGATTACACCAATAATTAACCCTGCTTAATGCCGCCCAATAGTTTCCACCGTAATTCGATCTGAGAAGAAAGACCTTGACTAGGCTGGAGCTCTCTCCGATGAACGCCATGACCGGAATGCCGAGGAAGTTGATGACCTGTAGCAGGTATTCAGTCGACGACGGATTATCGTTCTGGAACTCGACGTAAAGCACGACGTTGGCGTGGTACTTGAACGTTTCGTTGCACAGTTTGTCGAGCAGTTCGCCCGGACTGAAGTTGTCCAGCGACAGATACCTGCAACCCAACCGTTTTTATTCCACCATCAGCAACGCTGTCTGCGTGCATGCGTTTCATATACCCAGCCTATACATGTTCTGTGTTTTCCTAATGGTACGTCGTAGGGGGTCGGTGACGATACCTTTGGATAGGGCGATGACGCTGTTAACAATAACCATGTCTATCTGCAGCGGTTTGGCTGTAACTTTGAAGGCAATGTTTCTGCCTGCAACCAATCACTTACTTGCGCCGAATTACCGTATTGTATCCTAGCGTTGGTTGTAATTTGTAGCGTTCGATATAGCAGCGTATATTATGAAACTGTACTGACTCAGAAAAATCGCTTTCTTTTCGCGACCGGAAGTCGGACGCTAGCCTTCAGATGTAGAAGGTACGGTCGGTCCACCATAGCGATAGTTGGGCTTCTTGTTTCTTTTGCTGATGCTAGGGGCCTACTTATCAAACAAAATTGCACATTTTCTGGCGTGAATAGTCAATTGGTTAGCGTTGCTGACCTCGGCGCAGGAGGACCGGGGTTCGCTTCCTGGTGAGGGCTGTGGGACTGCGGTAGACCTGGGTTGACTGAAAATGCCAGATATGAAATTGCAGGACATAAAAATGAAGAATCAATGGGTCCGCCACAGGCCGCACACGCAGCGAATGTAAAGGCGAGTACAGAGCAGCGTGAATAAACTGAATTGAACTGAATTGCACTGACTTGGGAAAGCAGTAATGCATTACAGTAGGCACCGTCTAACGGCGTCGGTGGCCTACGCGACTACGCTCACGTACACGCGTCAACCAATGACCAGTCGGCTCGCCTTACTTGCTCATTGTTCAGTTCGTAAAAAACTAAAGCGTGTCAGTTCAGTTCAGTTCCGTTACATCGCTCTGTACGTGCCTTAAAAGCACGATACGAGTACATATCTACCGCGTCTGTAGCTGGTAGTGTGGCTGCCAGGCCATGTCTGGGTCATAGTTGAGTCGTGACGCGGTGTTGCGTAGAGCGTTCGTGTAGGTTCGCGTGTTGATGCCCGTCGTCTTCGTCATCATGACAAACGTTAACGTCTCTTTGCATGACGTCACCGTGACGTCAACCACCAGCACGCTCACCAGCAGTGACGTCAGCAATGATGTAGGCATCGGTCTATTTACCAGAGTTGCAGACGCTGCAGCAATCCCAGCCGCTCCTGTGCAACAGTAAATTATAGATAGGGCTTAGCATCATGCATCGTCACGAAAGTAAAAGTAAACGAGCGGGGGAAAATAACGAGCGAACAAAAGAACGTTGCGTCTGCATGTTCAAATAATATTTGTTCAATTTTCTTATTGTGGCCGTATTATCGAATATTAAGTACTTTTTCTAATTTTTTTCTTAAAAAACTTGACAGTTCGACGTCCGCTGACGTTTTCTTCAGAAATGAATGTCGACTCTTCGACGACGACGCTGTAAACATTAATGTCGTCGCTAGCGCCGACACTTATTTCTGAAGAAGACGTCAGCGGACGTCGAAACGTCAATAATACGTCTACTGTACAACCGTTCTTGTGGTCATGTTTCAATTCATATATCAATGAAGTTTTTGCATTATGGTTCAGTTAGAATAGCTGCAACAGCAGCAGCAATAGTATAGTGATTATTACTGTCCGCGGTATAAGCGACAACGTTATTGTTTCATCATCGTCGCTGTTTCTGTGTTATGACGATAATTCATGAACCACTGTATACTTCACTTGATAAAATTTTGCAAGAACCTCTACACTGAAGGTCACTTGAGTTTTGCGTGCATGATACTGCGGCCACCTGCGGACAGTTACCCTTTGTTATTATTGCCTAAAATTCGTTTTCCTTTTATACGCAACGTGAAGTAGCTACAGTGTACGTCTGTACGACTAATATTCTAGACGACCTGGAGACGGTCAAAGACGTACCGGTAATGGTACGGTCGGAATACACGATGACGGTAATCGGCCCGACCGCTAACAAATCCGTCAGATTAGTCTTAATCAGTGTGTGACCAACGAGTTGCAGTGAACCATGAATACTTAGCAGCAACAGTAGTAGCAACAACAACAACGGCAATAACAACAACAGCTTGAGTGGATGTGACAGCACCTTTTGATAATCAACGCTGCAATATACTGCTTTATGCTGCCCGCCACCGCCGATACCTATCGGTGGACGCGTTATGTTCTATGTTGCCCGTTAGTCAGTCCGTCCGTCTGCGCGTTCGCGCGTCTTAAAAAATCTATTAGCATGATATTTCGGAAACCAATTAACGGAAATTTTACCACCAAACTTTGGTTTATGACGTAGGAATTCACGCGACAGATGAAACAGTTGGGTTTCGACGGCCTCTGAGAGCACAAAATCAATGTAGGAAAAAAGTTGAGGTCGAAGTGAAGTGAACGGTTTGAAGCATCGCAATCAGATCTAATTGTCTCACTACGAAATAGCTTAGCCCATGCGTATATGATATAACATGTATTTGTGATACGTGTGATCAACGTCAAAGACAAATATTTTGCAAAATAATAAACAGCAGAAGTGCTTTTTCGGAGGGAAAAGTTCATAATGTAACAAAGACCGTATTAACCGAAAAAGCACGATGAGACAACTGTGACAATAGTTACAGCATCTTGAGGTGAAATATGGATGATGATCGCATATAGGGTGAGCAGTGCACGGTCCCAACATGCCCATTGGAGACACATGCAGCATACCACTTAAGATGCTACGTCTGATTGCGTTTTACGTGAATCGCTTGTTATTTTGATAACAACTCAGTTTGCAGATGCTGGACAGTAGAAATAACTCCACCTCATAGGCGACTCCAAAAGGCTTGTAGTCTATTACTGTAGCAATACAGTTCAATTTAGAGAGATACTTTGGTCAAAAATACAAGTTTAAAGTTATCAGCAGGACGTAGGCCTATACTTACGTGATATTGTGTAGATGATATCTTTTCAATGCAGTCGTCTATAGCCTACTTTTGCTGCTGATGCTGCGTGTGCACTGACGAATGTCTGCAGCTCAGCGCTTGTTCTTATGACTCGGAGACAAATACACGCTGCTGACAAGCGCACGGTGCACCGGTACGCCACCCTCGATTCCAATCCCAGCCTTGGTATGTAGCTGTAACATTTGGGCTATATATCACTTTACTACCTCCATGAAGGAGACTTTAATGCAGACCTGATTGTACTCAGTAGCTGCGAAAATTAAGCGATCAATCACGTGATTAATTACTAAAACTGTTAATGGTTAAATATATAATCGTTAAAATTGTCGGTCACAGTTAAATCAATAGAAAGCATTTTAAAGTATAGAGTAATTAAGTATTAACGTTATATTAGTCCAGAGAATGTGAACAAAACATTGGATTTGTGACGACTGTTATCTAGGTTAACCAGGGATGTGGTCTCGGTTGAGACGTCTCGGTCTCGAGACGGTCTCGAGACTTACTAATGTCTCGTCTCGATCTCGTCTCGGGTCTCGGGACATTGCGTCTCGTCGAGACGTTTTGTGCCTGCCGGCGCGTGCCGTGCATACTGTAGCTGCAGGTAGAGCGATACTAATCAGCATGACATTTTGTGGCTTAGACATATTCGTTTCCAGTGTTTTTACTCTTTCATTTACTTATTTATCATAAAGCAGAATTATGTCATGCCAGTCTTTTTTCGTCATAAAATGACCTAGTCGCAATGTAGATAAAGTGTATGATGTCAGAATGAATACTATCAGCAAATGTAGACGACGTATAAGGCTATAGTCAGCTGTAGTTTACTAATTTCAGTTGCTTGCAAATTGCGGTAAACATAATGGCTCATGTCTAATGCACTGCAGTTGCAATTCTTTATAGTGCAAGCCGTTAATTATTCAGTGATAATTGTCAAAATAAAGTGCAAAAAACACAATATCACAAATACAAAGCGCTTACCATGGTGCGAGTTAATCAATCCGTATTGTCAATGTTATTGTCAATGTGTTTCACCGTACGTCACGGAAAACGTCTTGGCGAGACGTTGAAGCTAACCAGCATGACATTTTGAAGCTCCCGAGACTCTTGAGAGTCTCGGAAGCGTCAAAGTCTCGTCTCGGTCTCGGCTCAGAAAATCTCGTGCACATCCCTAAGGCTAACTGAAAACTTCTGTACAATTCACAGATATAAAAACCATTTATAGGTCTGTGGTACAATCTAATAAATGGCGATGGTGATTGAGAACTACTCGAGCACATCTGTGGCCCAAGCTAGCCGATTGGCTTGGTTCAAGAGTCATTGGCTCCCCGACCAAAGCTGTTATGTATTGATCAAACGAACCGCGTGAACTCGGCCTATGGCCCTGTCGTGATGGCAGCATAATAAACATTGTAGTTTCTATTACTCCTACTATTATTACCACCAAAGATCAACGAAGGCCAAGGTAATAAATGCGTGAAGATATGAAAGCAGTGCCGTTCACTTGCTGGGCGTGCATGTGTTCGGTCAGCCGTTGTGCGCTATAGCCCCTATTCTCAGTTCTGTACGTTTTACTATACGTTTGTTGCATGCTGCTGGTTACTCCAGAACGGACTTCAAAATGCTGCTAGTAGGCCTACCAATGCTTGCCAAATGAGAACAAATAGAGCTCGACATAACTGTGCAATAACTGATGGCGGATCCAGGAGTTGAAATTGGGAGGGGAGGGCAAGGTCGAGCGCCGAAGGCGCGAGCCGAGTAGAAGCGCCGAAGACGCCAAGGGGAGTGGGGTGTGGGGAG
>Ga0209367_1001182_pt1 | contig 31084 bp, 8 predicted proteins | sample WorMetLIZISLAND2_FD_187412 | JGI IMG/M metagenome (GOLD analysis project Ga0209367, IMG submission 187412) | Marine gutless worms symbiont microbial communities from Max Planck institute for Marine Microbiology, Germany - Olavius geniculatus... ...
GTGGTCATGCTATTAGGTAGTAAGTAATCGTTATAAGTGGCTTGGTTACTGTAAGAAATATCTGAAGCGCAATATCTTTGTAACTGATCACCAGTAGGAAAACAGTATTTTAGTACTAAAACAGCAAATATAAATGTACAAAACATCAGTTTATACACTTGTTAACGGCAACATTTAAGGACTTGGACATCGAAAACAGCAAAAATTACAAAAGGTGATATTATTCAGCAGCACATTGACACACAGTCAGTGTGATGCGGGCAATATCACCTTTTGTAATTTTTGCTGTTTTCGATGTCCAAGTCCTTAAATGTTGCCGTTAACAAGTGTATAAACTGATGTTTTGTACATTTATTATTATTAATGCCACATGGCGCAAGTTCTTGCGCCATCTCTAAGCTTATCCGAAAAAACGGGATCCCGAGATTGAGAATTCGATCCCGGGATTGCAATCACTAGTGGACTTCCATGGTGCGGTGCGTACAATTTGCCTGGCAGCAGTATGGACGTTGAATTCACTCCAACAGTCAGTGCCGTCTGAACTGCGCCGTGTACAGAGTGGTGATTATTAGTAGCCTAGGGCTGGCTAGCTGGATAACTGCGTATTTATGGTTTTGTTGTTACGGCGGCTCAATATATGGCTGATTCGATGAATCTCTGCGGCCGGGTCAGTCGTCAGAGTGCATGATTGTTCATCAGCAGCGTAGCTTTATTAGCTCATCCAATGACCTTCGACCTGTACTGTGTTCAGTGCGAGAAACTTAAGAACTAAATGCCATCAGACTGCTAATAGTTTGCAGCCTTGATATTTTCACAAATTGCAGCAATAAACTTCGTTTACTATCATACCGAAACACCACGCGACTGCTCGTGATTGGAGTAAAAATCGGTACTTGATCGTCTGAGTTGATAACGTAATAATACTGCTATTGACAATAAATAATGTCCTTATTAACAATTCCTTAACATCCAGTGTTTGAAATGTGAAAAATTAGCTGGGGTTGAACGTTTCGACGGTCGGAGCCTGACCAAAATTGTGATGTATATCGTATGTCTATAGCATATATAGCTGACCCCTCCAGTACATAATTTGATAATGTTAGCGGGGTTGAGAAAACACGTGGGTTGTTCAATCCCTGCCCCTACCCCTCCCCAGCAATTCAAACACTGCTGCCAGTGCCATCTACATGTAAGTGTAGGTCGGCTCCAACTACGCTGTACTCGTATAACAATAATTATAACTTTTTTGCCTATTTGCTGTGTGCGGAACAGATAAAATCGTGTAAAGGAGACAATAAACATAACAAAGCAGCGAAATCATTTTATCGTAATAAACAGAAAATACCACAACAGACGTAGGAGTATATTCGCACATACACAATCAGGTACCACTATGTATTAATAAGTTAGATGAGTTTAGCCATGAAACACAATTTATTAATATCAAGACCAATAACGGAGCAAACTATAAATATTAACCCAACAGGCTACCTATGCATAGGCCTTTTAAGTTAATGCATTTGTTACTAATCAACTTATTAACCTTAAATTTTGCCAAAAAAGCATATAGTGCCAACAACAAAGCTCACGCCAATTTTGAATTTATGCTAATTTTCTGTTTTTTGACAGACGGACGGACGGACGGGCGAAGACGCGTATTGCGGCCTATTATGATGGCCACACAAAAATGACAGATATCACGTGAATAATGACAATCATTCAATCAATCAATCATCAAATGTCATCCTAATAAAAACGCACTAAATTACATAGAAATTCAATATTTAAACATTCGCAAGAGTTCTCATCGGCTGACCGCAGCCGGTGTCGCAAAAACAGCCGCTGAACTGTCTGAGTCTGTTGACTAGCGTCCTCTTGCGAACGCGATCCAAATAACGTTCCGAGCGTCGTTTGGCGACTGCGGGTTTATTTCCCGCCGACTCGCTAGGGAGCAGCACAGGAAGCCGTGTGTCCGTTCGCAGATCAACAAAGTTGACTAAGTTCTGTCGTTCTACTGTGCCACAGCGGCATCGACTACGTCTTGAACGTCGTGGTCTCTGGTGGACACGCGTAGGCCTACACTGCCCGTTGTCTACGGCTCGGCTGTGATGTGATCGGTAGACCCTGAACACTTCTCGACTAGTTAACGATCGCGACTGGCGTCTGTCATCTCGCGGCGGTGGCGGAGATCCACTGAACGTGTGTCGCAAGTCGCCGCGTCCTGTTTCCCGCGCCATCCGACTCGTCGTCGTTCCTCTGCCGCCAGACTTCGACGTACACTGGGCAACGCAACGACCTGCTCGCCGGTAATCGGTGGTCCGATGAGCTGGCCGACTGATGGTCCGCACGTCCACATGACATCGCCTAGAGCTGGGTGTCAGCCGACTGACAACGTCGAGTCCTGCGGGATCGTGATGGTTACTGCCACACGGAGAGCCTCGCACAGCTTCCAGAGATGAATCTACGTGCCGTATTCTGCGACGACATTCGGTATCAAGTACATTTACAGTCTGCAAAACATCATCATTAGCAGCAGCAGCATCAGCAGCGGCAGCATCCTCGAGTGGCACGTTGACGTTGAATGCCTTAGCTGCTGAGGTCGACGACGCGTCCGCGGTCGTAGTGGACAGAGGCGGGAAGTACAGCATCAGACGACTGCTCGCTCGTTTACCTAGCTCACCGGGTTTGCCGCTGGCTTCACCGTAGCACGACGACCTCAACGTCATCGGTCTCGCATTCTGTTCTCCACCGCTCTGGGAAGAAGCGTTCGTTCTGATGTGATCGGTTTCAGCGGTGGTGACGTGATGGTTGTACAGAAAATTGCCGGACGTTGGTGGGCAAACTTTGCGAGCAGCAACAGCGTCGGCGTCCGGCGGTGCAGCGTCACTGACGGTGGACGTCGACCTCTGTGGGCTGGTTGGTGCTGGATCAGCGGCAGCAGCACTCGGCTCGAGGTCCTGTCCGGCGGCGTCGGCCTCTGCCACGGAGGACAGATCTACGGTAGTGACGGCGGCGGTGATGAGCGTGCTGTGAAGTGGATAGCTGAATGTGCTATGAAACGCGCCCGTCAGGTCACCACTCGACGTCTGCTCGCGAAGCTCCTCTTGATCTTCGCTGCTAATCCGACTCAGTTCCGGCGGACTGACGACGCACAGACTGTCGACCGTGGTAGAACGTGGATGTTGTCGATCGTCGTCGTGGTGGTGGTGGCTGACCGCCGACCACACCGACGTGTCGTCTGGCCGTGCGTCTAGAACGCGAGGTCGATGAATTTCTGCCGTGCGACTGTCCGCTGGCTGCGTCAACGTCGGACTTGCGCTATCAACACCACGGCTCGCCAGCCTGCAGCGACCTGACAGAGGCACATCGCCAAAAAACTTGACAAACTGCACTGAACGTCGTGATGGACCTCTGGAGTAGGTCACTGCAGGGTAGAACTCAGCAGAGGACGGGAGAGCGTCACGTCGACGCGCTGTAGCAGCGGACTGAGCAGAATGTTGCGTGTAGCAAACGTTCTCCTTGTTCTCGACGTCCGTCTTCTCAGCAGTCTTACGACAACGTCGCAACTTCCTCGCCAGACGCCGAGCTTCCCGACTGCACTTCACGTATCTCAGCGCCTCATCCTGGTTTGTGGCCCACTGTGCCGGGCTGACATGTTGGCGGTTAGTCCTGTACACGACGTTCATTAGCGCGTCTCGTGACGTAAACTGATCACGGCGCTGAGCGTCTGGAAACAAATGCTTCTTCATATCCATGACGTCGTCTCCTAACTGTCTGCCTTCCTTCAGTAGATTTTCCTATACATTCACAGTACACATAACAGTACTGTTTACGCAACGTTACCAAAGTTTAAATTCTACAAATACTGCACGATATTTACATGTTTGTGTCGTCTGGTCTTTAACCCCTTTGACGCCCTTAGATTGTCTTTAAAACTATAACGTTTATTTTTAAGAAAAAAAAACATAATTTATCCTAGCAAAGAAACTGCAGCTTTCCGCTAATATCTACACGCAGCAATGCCAACCCAATGACTAAGGAACATTCGATAATGTTCTTAAACTGTTTTACGTTTAATAATTAAAAGACGGCGGTAAACGGTTCCACACATTGATTATTCTTTCTGCTAAAAATCTTTAACGAGTGCTATGATATGCAGTTTTTTCGCGTGACCTGAAACACTGAATTCATGACGCAGCTAGTGACAAAGAACTCTTTAAATTGCTGCGGTTACAATCGCGGCAAGCTACACATGCGATGTCGCTGTAGGCCTACTTCAGTGCGAAATCTAAGTATTCCTTCACTACGAGTACAACATAAACGTAAATCGTGTACGTATTACTAGTGCCGATGAGTCTGAGCTCAGACAAGAGCTAATAGCTTCCGCTTGATCACCAGCGCACAAAGAGCAAATTAATGTCGCGGCGACGAAGGCTTAAGCTTGGATAAACTGTCCTTGCGTCCACTGTATACAAAGCAAGGCAACCAAGAACAATCGCTCAAGGGCAAAAGGTCGCCGTCTAAATGAACCGGACTATATTACGCTGACCCAGTGCAAGAACAGCATCTGCTGCTTGTTACACAGGGCTCTAGTTGCGGTTTGGAGTGGACAGCGAAAGTCGGACAGTCGAAGAATGCCACCAATTAGACGATTTGTCGCACAATTTACGACGCATCGAAGCGGATGCGGTGTAGAGCTGCGGGTACCTGCTGTCGTGAGTCGGCCAGCACTCGCCAGAGGGCCAGTCAGCAACGACGTCGTGACGCAATCGTGCCAACCAACGAACGTTCGTGACTCGCGGGCGCCTAGCACCAACGTTCACCTGCGTGAGTGAGTGCGTGGTCAATCAACCACGATACCGTGCTGCTAGCTAGCGAATACTACGTACTACCTTGACCGACTGCAGACCGACTGAAGAAAGCTTTCAGCAGCTTTCTAGTCTCTATTCTCGGCTAAAACAAACTCTGCATCTAATGATGATGGCATGATGATAATAGTCAGCGTGTGAACTGTCAAGTGTTCCTGATGAACATCAGGCAGTCAAGCGTATTAACGCTGCTTTGCACATAGTCACGAAGAACGGAAAGAATCGTTCAGAAAATAAACCGTCGATAAACGGTCGTTGTGACTCGTGACGTTCAGTCAACTGTGAAAGATTTTCTTCGGATTTTCACGCCGAAAAGATATACTCTATCTCTGACCTGCAGGAATTCATTTAACTAAGAATAATATCGTCAGCGTTAAAAAATCTGGGGTTCCCCAAACGAGATCTCTTGCGGTATATGGGCTTTATTTTGTGAAGAAATATTGCCTAACAGAATTATGAAATGCTTTGATTAAGTTCAAACATTATACGAAACTTTGGACAAAGCAATGCGTCTTGAACACTGGCAATTAATATAATCATACTGTAATTAATTATAGCCAGACCAGACGCAAGTCTTTGCTGACAAGCTGATCTGCAGTCTAATCTTGCAGCCTGCGGCTTGTAGACTCGCAAACTAGACGTGACGGCGTTCAAACAAAAGTAACAATGGCAAAAAGTAGGAAAGCACGTGAGGACAATCCGGTCGGTCGTTGGTCGTTATGACCTGATTGCCATTCAACGGGCGGAATAAACCGTGCGCCGGCTGCGGGACACCACATTGCTCGGCCGCCAGACAGCAGTCGGTGCCCGCTTCGACCTCCAGCGACGCCCTGTCTTTATGACGAGCTTTGATCCTGTCGCCCGCCCGCCCGCCGGGAATTTTTCTGCTGCTTCGTCGAGCGAATTATTCGACTGACGTGACGTCATCTTTGAGCCGCGGCCTGTCAATCATTATGACATGCGCAATGATGCTTCACTGCGTGACGCCAAGCAGCTAGTTGCACCGTTGCACGACAAGCGGATAACACGACAACTGCAGCAGGTTTTCGTTTCTAAACATTCTCCATCCATCTAGCCTCAATATATGGTCTGCCATCGCATGTGATCATAGTTATTGCAATGGGAAAAGACCTGGCCAATATGTGGACAAACCGCTCTTTTTGCTGTTTGCAGATGCGATTCATACGAAGAAAAGAAAGTTGACTTAAGGTTTAATTATTTTGGTTTTCTGTGTCATTTGTCTGTTGGTGTGCTGCTGAGTGCTGGATTTTCATTCCCATTTCTGACAGATGAAAGACCGTGCGTTTTTGGTGTCCCATAATCTTCAAGTTACCTGTTGCTAAAGGGAAGGAAAAGCAGTGCTAAAGCGAAAATCATAACCAAAAAGACGTAGGGGCCTATATCTGTTGAGTCTATCGATGAACAGCTGCATTCTGTTAATTTTAGTTGAGGAGAATTGCGACGTGGAAAAAATCGCCACATAATGATATCAGACAGATGTTATGCATTTGATATTGGTAAAAAGTTAACAACAAAAAGAAAGAACAGGCTGCGCGCATATTTACACAGTTCGCATCAACAAGTCCGGTCTTTACTGTCCAACTGCTTTCAGCCAACTCCATCCGGTGTTCTGTCTTCTACAATCATTCAGCAACTCGGCGTTTTGTCTTCCTGTTATTTTTCAAACTTCATCACATCGACTCTTCTGTTGGTCTTCATCTTTCATATTGATCTTTTAATACTTGGGCGCCACTGAATAGCATTTTTGCATAAAACTGGAATTAGAACCCTGCAATTTTCGGCCGCGTGTCAGACGTCATCGAAGACGGCGAAATTACAGCCGCGTGTACAACGAGCACTGAGCGTGAGCAATGCACTGGAGTAAACCCAACCGAACACGTCGTAAAGGCTGCAATTAAATGACGCAAGGCTAATCGACCGACCGGCAAACAGCTCAAATGAATTGCAATAGATTTCTGCAAGCCGCTAATTTTCACGTCTGCCGATTTACGACGACGACGAGCTGCGTGTCTTGACAAAGGCAGTTACTGGACGGCCGCCTGGCAAATAGGTCGGTAGTTAGGTCACACAGGGCGACTGAATCAGGACGTCAACACGCCACTGTCGATCTGTCAACATCATAGCATCTGATCCCATTGTATACGGCGCCCGTGACGTCATCGGTAAGCCGCTGAAATCGCGTCGTTTTTCGCCGCAAACAGCACCTCGGGGCGACTTCAAGTCACTGGCCGTAGTGCCCGTTACTTTTCACACCGGACCTCACACCGCGGGCGTCGGCCGCACACCCCACGAATAACGTCTATAACGAACGATTTCACGAATCAGCACGTCTTCTCAAGTCTCAACGGTCACGATTGATTTCTATTAGTGGCCCGCACAGCTATTTCGTTACAGTTTTGAGTCAGAATTTTCAAGTCGCAGTATGACGCAAATAAAGCGAACATACAGCCTACCGTGTAAAGCACACCCATGCAAAAAAAATCGTAAGCCTATGGACATTACTTATCCGACCAATCAAAAAGTGCTCAACGTGACCACACTTTACTGCAATAATCGAGGCTAATCGTTAAGCTGTGTTGAAAGCAACAGATATGAAATGAACGAAAATAAATCTGGGCATGTGTTTTCAGTTCCGTTCATTTCTGTCGCTTTGGACACTCTCTTGCAAATCGTTTTCCAACCACGTTTTCGTTCGCCACTGCAACAGCTATAGTTCACCAGTAGCCACAAAGCTGGCGAGCGCATAAACGTGGGTTGCGGCAGCGGCGGAGCAAGACATGTGGTTTCTCATGGACATCGCAAGTTGCGTGCGTGCGTGCGAAAGGTCAGTAAGAAATGTGTCAGGTCAGTTCACGAGGTCAACTAACATCAGAAGTCAGAACGACAGCGCCGGCCGGCCGGCCGACGACTCTAAATCTGCACTCAACTGACCGCAGCTTCCGGTCACATGACTTGATGACTGTGACGTCACTGAATACAGTGACATAACGGCGTGACTGACGACAATAAACAATAAATTGATCTGCCCTCTCCAGCTCTATTGTAGACTATTAACCATTTTAAGCGATTGACATATAGGCCTACCACACAGCAGTAAATGACGGAGAGCGCAATGGTTCACAGCCGTCACCGGCAACTCGTTCTAATGATGACGATGATGCCAGTGGCAACTATATTTCACGCCAGTAGAGTTAATCAATGAATGCCTGGTTCATCGAAAGTCTGGTATGCAGCTGGGCCTCTAAATCGTGACGTCGCAGCTGAAGTTGACGAAACTGAGCGTCAGGTTTAATCCAGCAGGACTATGTGTCAATTCCAGCAGCAGCAGCAGTAGCAACTGATGCAGCACATCAGTGAATCAGTCGCTAATTATTATCCATCGGACCTCCGCAGCGAACTGCCGACCAAGCTTTACAGCGTCAGTAGTTATCATAACCCGAGGCTAAGGTTCAATTTTCAGCGGCGTCCTATAGCCAGAACCAATATAGCTATAGCTGCTCGAATGCCTACACCACAGCTGTTCACTTCAGAGTGTATCAGTGACGGAACTGTGACGGGCGAGATTTCGCGGCATTAAGTCGAGTTAAAGCACACGCAAACTGGACCGCAGGCTCATGCACGGCGTGACGGCAAAGTGCGCGAGTTAATTACATTTATAGCCGCGAGGCGTGCACAGTGCAGCAGGCAGGCAGGCACACTGATTAGTCGACGAATGCCGCAAGTTACTGCGTCCTTCTGACTGTCCGCCAGTCAGCTGTTGGTGCTGGGGCGACGCGACGTTGCTGCTCATTGTGACAACGCTAAGTCACCGTGATAAGACAATCTGCTACAGCTACTTAAACCACACCACACAGATGCACTCGCCTTTTCATCAGCGACGCATTTAGCACAAACACAGCGATCGTAAAGGACTGAGCACTTTACAGTTAACATCTAATGCAATCTCGTCATCGGTAAGCCGCTGAAATTCACATCATGCACAGTGATGCTGCTGCTATTGCTAGTCTAAATTGGGACTAAACTTTACTGCGACTGCGCGAAAGTAAATGAGTATATAAGTGACAAAAACTACATTGTCCAGAATAAGTCCAGGGTAAGCGTCACTGCGCGAGCACTGTACATCTACGACAGTCACAAGAGATGCGCAACAGATGAGTTTTCAAACGGCACACAATGACGTTCAAAGTAAAAGCTAAACACCAAGAAATTTATAGTTAAAGCGACACCTACGGTAGCTGCAGAGCAGATGCAGTGGTTACGGTGATTTAAGGCGTCACTGAGCGAAAGATAAAGCGACGCCCGGTTAGCACCCGGAGAGCCCGGAAACGTGGAGTCCGGTAGGATATAGTATTTCCGCGGCTGCATGCGTGTCGTTAGAGGACAGCAGTAAATAGCAGACGCAGCGCTGACGGCGATCACTCGACCTAAACACACCTAGGACTATATAAACTGTACGCTCGATGCTTTGAACTGATATGACACCTGCGTATAGGCGCAGCACAGTGCCAGGCCATAATGACCGAGGGAAGAAAGAACACAGTTGACTTCGTCAAGTACCAGTGTGGCGACTGTGAGGGGTTAAAAATCGTCGAGTTAAAACTTCGAGCTACTCGAAAATGTTATTTGATGGGTGATGCATCGTCGGTTGCGAACTTGCGACACTCGACGTTGCATCGGCCATCGAGTAAATGATACTCGATCATTTTGGCCAAAAATCATCGAGTTGCGGTTGCAGGGTTAGAGCTATAGGCTTAAGGTTAGAATAAAAGTTACAGTTAGTATTTGCGAATACGGTTAGGGTTAGTTTCGAGTTTTGAGTTAAAAATTAAAACTGGAAACTCGATTCGATGATGGTCGAAGCTCGCCGAGTATAGCTGATTATTTGCCGTTATCATGCGGACATCTTAATAGGCCGCATTATGCGTCTTGCCCGTCCGTCTGTCTCACTGTCTGTCTAGTACGTGCTCCAAAATTACGTCGAAAAAGAGTAGATAAACTAAAAATGATGTAAACGATGACCGGAGTAACCGGTGCGCATTATTTTTAGCTCAACAGGTCAAAGATCAAGAGCGACGGCCGAACTATATGTCAGGACTGGACCGACAAAATGTTCTAGTCGTGTGCGTCGTGCGTCAAGCTATCGCACAGCGCCATCCCTATCCAGTTCATCTGAAACGATCTGATTTTTAGTTCGAACAGTTTTTAAGCGGTTAGATGATGCAGTGAAAAATCGTTTCATAGGTTGGCATAATCTCAAAAGAAAGCCACGGCGTAACGAAGACCTCATGCCAGCCCAGCTACGTCAGCACTGTGACATTATCGCCAGTCCCCATTTCATCGCAATGCGCGGCAGATTCAACTGGTCACGATCGTTCAGAAGCAGACGCACAACAGAGGCTGCAGCGTAGTCAGTGACTGACGCCTGCCTGGTCCTACAGCTGGACGAGGCCTACTGACTGATGATGCGGAAACAACAGATGTGCGCTCAGCATCTCGGCTCAGTGGCTTGACATCCCACTGCGAACTAAATCATTACAGAACTACAACTGTATAGTCGTTATACAGCGCGACTTCAGAAATGCAACCGACACTGATGCGAAGTTTTCAGAGAGAAAAAAATCCTAAATAATGTGACAGTTTAACGTAGCACGTACAAAGTATCGTGTCAAGTAGACTGAAAATACAACTCAAACCAATATGTTTTTTCCACGCTAGCACAAACAGATGGCTGGCCGCTCGTATAAAAGCTGAGATTAACGAAACACTAAACATTCAAAACCGTGCTACTTTTTACGATTTTTTGTGTGACGGGGATTAGTTTGCTCAGTTTCCGTGCCTAATTACTTTTTATTTCACGCATGATCAGACCGGATATAACGGGGGCGGCGCCTGCCTGCTTGTACGGATGACCGCTATGTGGTTTGTCAATCAGTGGCGCGGAGTCAGTCAGTGCTTGTCTTGCTTGAGGGCGTGTTTGTCGCGCAATCTTTATGACACCCTTTCACCCGCAGCACCAGGCGACAGACAGGCGTCTCAGCGCCCCGGCGTCAGCGGCAAGCACCGCCTGGTCATGGGTGGGTTGGTTGTATCATCATTGTCACCGTCTTCCTTGTCGTTGTCGTCGTCGTGTCCTAGCTACCATACCACCCAGACACCCAGTCAGTCATTCAGTCTAAACACTTAACTCAACACCTGCTAAGACACTGCTACCGCCAGATTCACTAAGTATAAGGAACATAAAGATCTACAGATGCTAACCTTCGAACACTCGGCATATTGTGTTGAGTCAAACTCTAATACCCGTACTTCGTTGATGACTTGTTGCACAAAAAAGTTGTACAACAAAAGCATAGCGTCTTGAGACATCAAGAGGTCGTGAATTTGTGATTTTCTCGATTTTTGTAAACTTCTTTACAACTTGTGTTGATTTGCTGTACAGCGTATTGCACACATTTCAGATGCGCTAAAAATCACACTGGTAAAAAAATTACCGCACGACGGCACAAAAATAGCGTGCATTCGGTGTGCTCAAGCGTGGAGCCGTGACAAGCCCAGTCTAGTACAGACATGATCAGAAACAGACGATGACAAGTCTTAGATTGAAAAAATTCTGATCTGTGGCTCAATATCAAGCGGATCAAGAAGCTACCCCATGCAATGCACCGGAATGACACGACGCGCCCGACAGTCGCTAGAATCCGTCAGTCTGTTCACAGTGTCTGCTAAGCTCATTACATATCGCACGCACTGAAGTACGTCGCATCTATGACAGTCGTCAAATTGCACTTCCGACATTCACTTCGTTATTTTATATTTCGCGTGCGTTTCTAGCTAGATGATCGACACAGTCTAGTCTACTGCTATTTGAGTTCACTCATTCTCACGTTTGAATGAGATATCTTACACGCCGACTTCCTATTTCTCGGCGTCATCGTTGCAATCCCGCGAAGTAATCGCTGCTGCTGCTGCTGCTGATGATGATGATGGTGATGACATGACGGTGTTTATTAGCGGCGACAGTAGCACACGTAAGGGCATGTGACGCGGCTGCTGTTCGCAGCTGCATCAACACGCACTGCAGCAAGCGCACAGTTGCCGTCCAGTCAGTAGCAGTCACGGTAACATTGTATCAATAGCCAGACTGACCATACCGGTACCTATACTATCTGTCTATAGAAGATTTGATACTTAGCTTTCAGGTCGACGGAAAGATGCATGGATATCGCAGACTACTGAGTCATTTTCCACAGACTGTGCATGGATACAATGTAATAATTAGCCTATTTCATCTACATCAATGTATCTTCGCGAACTCTTTATGCAGCGGCAATAGATAAACCACGAAATAGCTCACTGTTTTAACAACTTACCTCTTAATTTTATCTTAGAAATCACACATTTTCCGTAGACGTTTGCGCGTTATTTAAACACCTTCCTGTTCGCAAAGCTCACTTTTGTGGCTCGATTTACCTACCCTGGAAGGATGAAAGGCTGAGTTAAACTTGACGTTAGTGGTTGGTTATGTACAGCGAAATATTTTACCTGTCCGCACACAGAGTCGCCCATTCAAATACTAGCGTATATCAACTACCTTGCTCCTCGGACACAACGTGTTAGGCTAACCATGTCACCACCACTAAAAGTCAAGTCGTTTCCGTCACTCCTAGAACGCAGACTAGTACAGAGATGTAGCCCACAGCGTGTCACAGCATCTCAGTATCACAGCATCATCGGTTGATCAAAACGGGCTAAGGGCGTACGTGTACAAAGTGACAGAAATAAACTGGACTAAAATGGAATGAAATGCCAGCACAAAGCGTACGAATTGGCAGTTTAGTTCATCTCAGTTCACCACTTCGTTCGCTGTGTACGCGCCTTGATAATTCCAGTGATATGCTACTCACAAGGCGACGGTCCATGTAAGCATGATCATCAGCAGTCAGTCTCAGCAGCCGAAGGGACGTCTGCTACTTGCTGCAGTGTTTTATAGCTTCACTCACTGTTCACTAGGTGTCGTCACCTGCCAGCCCCTGCTGCATTCAACATTACATACATCAGCACGTCATCATCATACATCAGTCACTCACTTGCTTTCCTATTCACTGCACTTGACAGAATTATTATTGGGGTTCAATCTAAACAAACAGCTCACGTTTCGGTGAACTGTGGCCTGCACCTAGACACATTTTTGTGGCGGCCGTGCCCCAGTCTTTTGTAACGCCCCAGGAAATACAAGGTGTTATAATTACGTACTCATTATCACTCTCAGAAATTATGATGTCCAATCAATCAATCAGTCAATCAGAGTTGCCTTAATAGCTAAGCTACTTCAAGGTCAGACAGTAGCAACAAGTTTAAATAATGATGTCTTGGTATGATTTTCTAAAGAACCAGATGTTTGACATAGCCTAAAAGCAAACTTTTGAAAATTTTGAAAATGCCGTAAATTCGATTTCAGTCAGGGGGAACCTTAAATGTGGAAAAAGGACCAAAAATGCACCTTGGCCTAAATTTAAGATGTCATGCCCCAAATCTCTGTGCCCTTCACCAGAAAGGACAACGTCAGCGTCAATGGACAGTGCCGATAGGTTAAACGACAGCAACACTGACGATACTGATAGCAGCGATAGCACAGATGCTGGTGCAACATTGAGTTATTGACCATTCAGTTACCGGGGTTACAACGTCATAATTTTTTCACATTAACGGAATATGACTTTGACAGAATGTGTGCTTAATGAACTAACTAGACAGTGTCAGTAGTTTACCTCAGAGTCATTAGGCTTATTAATTATTTACTGCTAGGCCTAAGCCTATACCTCGTTCTTCGACACTAGATACTTAAGTTTAACTTTAAGTAAGCGACGGTAAACTGCGAAATAAAATGCTTGCGAAGAAGACACGTTAGTACCTGACTAAAGAAAGAGCCAAGTAGACGACGACGACGGCGAAGGTCAATACTGAATGATGATGACTTCTTGATCTTTATTCCACGTACGTGCGCGCAGGTACTGAGACGTGAAGAAAGCAAGACGACACAATGACAGTAACAATGCTGAGAGTCTTGAAGTCTGTCTGAGCGAGAGACGGCGACGATTGATGCGCGCGTCCGTGCTGCAGCGGCTTGCGACGACGACTGACTAGTCACCACTGACTGACGGACAGACTAAGGACACAGGACAGACTCTCGTCTCATCTAATGCTGGCGCGCCACCCACGACGCTCGCTGGTCGCCTGGCCACGACCACCCACCGCGCTGCCCCGCCCGACGGACGATTGTGTGACGTTCTGCCTATTCCATTCACACTGTGGGCGGATTGTGGGGATTGCAGACGTGCGGCGGACGCTGGATGTCGTCTAGCTACTTGACTTATAATGTAATGAAACTTTGCGGCTACGGAGAAAATGTCGTATTCGCTTGTGTGTGGTTCTTAAGCAATATTATGACAAATTTTAAAGTGTAATCGCTAGCGTTTAATACATTTTACGTAGTCGCTATTTAATAACACATAAAAAGTAACACAATATTTTACATTTTGTCTGTAGTGTTATACAAATTTCTGATTACACTTAAGCCTACAACAAATGAGTATGAATGAGCGAATAAATACAGATATAAAGCAAAATCAGCGTAATATGTCAGAATGTCAGTTGCAGCCCAATAGCAATATTTAGCTGAGGCGAGCGAGGCACAACTTTTAATGTCAGGCCGCACGCCCACAACCTTTACATAACTTTCCGTCCACAGCGTGAAGAGAGAAGACATAACGTCTCAATGCTCAGTCGACCGCCCAGCAGGCCGCATACAGCAGCAACCCAGCTGACAATTGTTCGTCCGGCCGAAGATGTCACGAATAGACAGACAGTTGTCGTCAACGGCCCGGCGGCGAACCGCACGGTCCGCGTCAAACCGTGATCACTGTAGCGAGCAGCACAATTCCTCCGACCGGCCAGTCGATCGTATTGTCTGACTGTCTGCTCAAAGACTCACTCTCTCAGTTAATCAACTGGTAATCAATTACCAGTAGGTGCGACGGGAAGAGATTTCGGTAAAATTTACTGCAGAGTAAAACACGCAGATGCATTGTATGTGAACAGTGAGCAGTAATACTCGAGGGACGCTGGAACAGTTTATCCAAAGCCAAACTAAAGGAATTCATGAAAGGACGCAAATTTGCTGACCAGTAATGGAATCGGAGCTTCGGAATTCAGAGAAAAACTGCATCCAGTGGGGACCCCCAAGTGCATTTCAGTTACAGAAGACTATGCTGAAAAGCGACCGTTCGCAAACGGACACTGTTTTGTTACTTTCTGTTAAACAAGCGGACAGGTTGCTACGCGGTCGCTACGCTTCCTGTCTGCTTGATCTTTGCCATACTATCGGCCGGCCGTCAACAGCTGTTTTGTCAAAATGTTTAATATTAGGTCGAAAGTTGTAATTGAAGAGTGTCAGCGTTATTTTAATTTTGTTTCAGTATCTGACATAATAGCTAAGCGGACACATAAATTTTTTACCAGTTATGACAACTCTGACAGTTTGTTGTGTTCTGTACGCCATGCATGGACTTGATTATTTTGTTAGTTAAGTTTACTTAAGTTGTGTTTTTTATTATTTGCATTTATCATTTGTTTCTACCATGTTTATGGTGAATAAAGCTTCGTGTATGTAATACCAAGTAATGTACGTAATAAACGGTTATCGACCCTTCGGACTTAAAACACTTCGAACTAAATTTTAACAGGCGGGATTTCAGGTGCTGCAGGTGTTAAGAGATGATAATCTGCAATTGCAGCTGTTACGCTATTTCCGGCGCGTCAATCATTGGATTGGCATAGCCCAGCAGGTAACTCTGTTATTGCCATGAATGAGTGTTCTAAAGCTCTGTACATTCCACCACGGCGACCGCGTAGGCTCTACGTCGCTGCAATTTCGTCACGAGGCGTGTGAACATCAAAGACAGCATCATCACGAGCAGCAGTTGTCTGTCCGTGCTCTCTCCGTCTGTCTGTCTGTTTCTATGGCTGATGCTAATTGCAGGCCGCTGCTCGCACGGCGTGAAATGCAAAAACGTGGTCACTGGTAGACTATTGCGGCGAAATTGCTGATGTTATCTAGCGTACAGACGAGAGTGACTGACCACAATGTGCTGTATACGTCGGTTGAACAGGTTGAAAGGGACAGCGTCGACAGGTGTTTGCGTGGTTGCAGGGCTCGATTCAGATATGTGGAGGCCCTAGACAGCTGCTAATAGTGGACGCTCCCTACCTTGAAATACTAAAAAGCGACAGGAAACGTATTTACAATCGTGCAGTAAAATAAATTCTGCAAGAAAAAGCATTTGAGTCGGGATAGAGAAACGAAAGCATCTTGATAGTCACCTAAATTATTTCACTGTGGAGGCCAATGCACAAGTTCTGCAACTAATCATTTTTAGCAATAAGAAATGTTCTTTGTAATTGTCATAATCGAAGAACAAGACAGATTGGGAGATTGTGGCTATTAACTGCGACCGAGGTCCGATAATGTAAAATGGAGAAATGATCAGGCGGGAAAGACATGTAATTGTCCGCTTTGACTATGCCTATTCATTTTATAGGCCTAGTCTAAAATGCTATCCAACGGTCCATCCATATTTAAGCACAACCCAGTTAGAACACACGTACAGATTGAAAGTAGCAGTACTACTGGCATGCAAAGCGGGTCGGTAAATCTTGTTAATGATGGGCTGTAGGCTACATAACGTTCCGTGTGGCCGCTATAGACGACATTCGCATTCCCGCTGTGACGACGCCACAAGCTTACAGAAGACAAGCGCAGCTAATAGCTGCCACGTTCACCGCGTGTGCACCTGATCGAAATGACCGGTTATCCGACAGAATAAAAAAAAATACCGGGTGCGGGTAGTTAGTTTGATTACCAAATTATTGGCGAAGTCTCTATAATAAACCGAAATACGCGATTATGTAACGCAGTGTTCGATTTGTAAAAGGTTTGAGCAATGCAGGTGCTCAGAAGATGATGATGACGACGATGACGACGATGATAATGATGATTTCAAGTTCACGTTGTGATTTACGTTATCGACAACTTTCTGTTGCAAGTTTGAACTTACGATATCCGTACTAACAATAAGCGTTATTTTAGGGCTCGATCAGTAAAAAGTCAGATAATCGAAAAGTTTGTACACTCTTTCTGGAAAGTGCACATCAAATAAATCTATCTGAATGGACTCAGTGTAAGCTACTGAGCAATTTACGACCCATGCACATTCATTATAAACGAATCAAAACTATAATCGCTACGCACCACAGAACGTTGTCTTGTGCGCTGCAACTAATGTATTAATTGTGAAGCATAAACGCAAAATGCCATACTGTAAACGTGACATTTAATTCTCCGCTGTGAACCTGAACTGCTTTCGCTATCTGTACGTTGTCAGAGAATTGGTCAGCGATTTGATTGCTGATGCAAATTGACATTGAAGCTGCAAGTTGTAAGCCTAAGCGGAAGCAATGTTCAACGAGCGCTGCAACACAAGTTGATAGCGAGTCATGACATCAATGGAATGGTCATCATCTCGCTGTTCAAATCGATTATCATTGAAGAGTACTGAGTAAGCGAGCGAGTGTACATGTTGCTTGTGATGCTTCTGCAGTTATTGTAGCGATCATCATTAGTCGGTGATTGCTTCGCATAGCTTCTGGTCGCACGTCCGCCGTACGTTTCTCCGTTGACTTCTGTCTCCATTACACGGCCGGTGTCACATTAAAATAACTCACCCATGAAAAATCCGCCCGGGTAGAAATAATCACTGATTTGATATGTCTCCTTTTATTAAAATATCGCGGGCCCCATAAAAAGTCTCCACATTATTGGATTGCCCCCCAGAAGTTTCATCCGGCCACAATTTAGGCCTACCGGTAATAATCCATCCTGCCTGGGCGGCCGCCGGGCGCGGAGGATTTTTGCGGGTAAATTGTCGGCCGAGAGAGACTTTTCTGCGGGGCGATCCTATAATAAGACACCGGCCAGCGCGCCGCTGAGCACTGGCCACATTGTCCACGTCGTCCGGACTAAGGACGACTTCCCATTACGACGTCACATAAAACAGAGGGTGGCCACTGGTCAGTGGCCTGGTCAGTTGAACGGACGTCGCATGACCCCCAGCTTCTATTTGATTTTATTGCGGTCTGATGTGCTTTCGCAGCGAACTTAAAGCACGCCTACACGCTCCATTTACGTTGCTCGTATGCGACCTTCATTGTACGGTCCAACAAATGAAAACAATATTTTGATGATTAGGTCTAATAACAAAGTCTGGGGCGGAACTTGTCCAATAGCCGTGTCCATACTAATTTACAGCGAAAACTCGTTATTTGCGTACATCAAGAAACACAACAAGAACAGAATTCTGTATGTGGAGTACTTATTTAAATACAAAAATTTGTAAGCCTATAACAACAAAAACAGCTCAAACAACGCGATACACTTTGACTTATTGACAAACCAGCAAAAATTGTTATTTGTCACCAGATGACTTTTTTATGCCAGTAAGAAATAGGCTATAGGCTAATAAAGTTGTAATAAACTCATTTTAATTTTTTTACCATATCGTACAGCAGTTTAAACTACATCATAGCACATTTTTAAGACAGTTTATTCCAGCGGCGTAACCAAAAATTCCAATTTTGAAGGCTTCTTCTCCTTTCCCCTGCCCTTTTCCCCCTTTTCGTTTCTCTCCTCCTTTTTCCTCCTTATTTTATCCCTTCCTTCCCTTCCGTCCTTTCCTCTTACCCGACCTTCTCTTCCCCTAGATGTAGGATCCCCGTAAAATCCAGTTAGAAGGTCTGGGAGAGCACTGTGAGCTCCACCAGTGGGGTCTGGGGCAAAGCCCCAACCGAAATCGAATTTGGTGCATTTTAGCTTCAAAAAATGAGATCTGGTGGCAACAATTTTAATTATTTTTTTTCCAGAATAAACCGACCAAACTGGCTAATTTAGTGCAGTTTAAACGTATGCTTAAGTTTTGTCTGGAGGACTGGGGGCTGGGCCTCTGCCTCTTTGTCTACGCTACTTTTTGTGCTTTTTACAAAAAGTTCATTTGACTAAAAATGTAACTATCCGTAAAAATGTAAACATATCCGTTATTTGTATGCCTTTACTTCTTAGTTCGTTTATTTTTCGTACCACTAAACAGTTAAATACAAATAAATTGAAAACGGGAACTTGTGTCCGTTTAGCCGTGTGTAATGGCGTATTATGAAGGAAAACAGTAATCTGTGTATATACTGTTTGTTGAAACACTACGTGACGCCGTCGGTTAATAATAATTTGGTGCTGTGTCGGCGACTGAATGATGTCGATAAAGTTAAAGTCACTGACGTAACGCTACGTGACTTAGGCATAGTCGTGAACAATCGCTGAAGCCGCTCTCGACTTGACCATGGCGACCTGGTTTTCTCGTCAATCCATGATCCTGGAATCAACAGCGAGCGTGACAAAGCGTCCATTAAGACTATGCAGTTTTAATTCTTCTTACGCTGGGCACGATTGTTGATCGGGTTGATTTAAGCCGAACTTGACGCCTCGAAGCCAAGTGATCATGGTATAACCTAGCCAGTTGCGTAACACTCCACATCCAAGGCGAGTATGATGAAAGAGAAGTCATCATAGTCTTGAACGGTACTTGAGGTCGATCCGTCCGAGTCGTGTCAAACAGCATGTCAATGGCGGCGCGGAATTGTAGGTTTGATGCTTCACCGAGAAAGTCGAGTCGTGGTGGCAGCCTGACGACCGTAAACATCACGGCAAACCGCTAGCCACAGCCAGTGATAGGTGAACGCTTTACAAAAGTACTTCTAAAGTAGGTCTAACTAGCTCAGTAACATGTTACTTTTTCGCCCCAGTAACGCTTTAAAGTTAGCATTTAAAAATAACTAGTGACGCAAGTAACACGTCAAGTAACGATGTTGGCGGCTTACATTTTCGTATACAAGAATTTACACTCAGTGTATTATATCGTTCCACAAGTGAACTAAAAAAATGCGTGAAACCTTAATTAACGGAGTGCATTGCTTTTACAGTTTTGTGTGGAAAATATGACTTTGACATGAGAACATTCACTACGCACTCAGCTGGTTTTCTGTAAAAATGCAATAATAACAAACTTTCTCACAGAGTAACTACAAAGCAACTAGTTACTTTTTCAAGTAACTAGGCTAACCCAGCACTGGCCACAGCGAAATTAGCGAACCCGTCGAGCAACGCCAAATACAAGCATGTACCGCTATGTGAGGTCGCTCGACTTGGCTGCTGAGAGAGACCGAGAGAGTCTATAGCTACCTATCATCAGTGTCAGTTCCCGGGACCATGCACTGCAGGCACTGGATACCCCGCAGCCACTAGCTCAGATCTCATGCCTTCCAATCAACTCTCTCGCTCAGCTTGTAATAATATTTCTTTCCCTGCCTACTGCAGGGCTGTGCTTCTATCGCTGTGTGCAGTCGACAGTTAATGATTATGTCTTTAGCTACGGTCCACGCACGAACGATACATGAAGGTCGACAAAGATCAGCGACTAAACACTGAACATAGCCTAGAAGTTCAATAACGGCGAAAACACCAAACACAGTACTTAGGACAGCGCGTGACTTAGTTCGAAATCATTGTTTTGTCTTCGTTATCTACGGTCGTCACGGCACCTTAAAAGTTAATATTATTATTAACAAAAAGCCACTCGCCGGCTTTAAGCGCCAAGAGGGGAGGAGCTCCCTCGCAACGGACCTAGCTGTCTATGCAAAATCTTCTTTTTCTTCTTCAGCTGTCGATAGGGTCGGCCGACCGTGTCGCATACATCCAAAGGGCAGCGTCTGACTTCCGGTCGCGGAAAGATAGCGAGTTCCCACAGTGACTACAGTGCCATTCACGCTATGGTGACGCTGCTATATCAAACGCTATAGTTAACGCTAAGACAAATACGGTAATTCGACGCACATGGTAATGGCTGCAAAGAGCAACTCGCATTCAAAATTGCGGCCAAACCGCTGCAGATTATTTCTGAAAGCCTACCTATACAGACAGACAGACGACAAACAGACGACATGTCGTACCCGAGACTCGACGCAGCGGTCGGCCAAATAATGTTTTCTGATTTCGTATAATACAAACATTAAACGCAACAGAACTCTGCGTGGAACGCCCGTTCTAGAACTCCCTGAATGACACAAATATATGGGCACATTAATTAAGTACTTGGGGCACATAAAATTCGGGGGCTGCACGTTTTCAATGGTTCTAGTCAAATTTAAATATTGCTATTTTGTAAGTTGATTAAGAGTACTTTATCTTGGCGTCCGATTTTAATATTTTGATCAATACTTAAGACATATTAGGGCCTACTTTAACTAGGCTGCTGCGAGAGTTTCCACTTTCCAGATATAGGCCGAATTTCGATTCGTCGAAGAATCTATGACAGAACAGAGAGGGCGATGAGTTTGCTGGTGACTGAGTTCATTTAGTTGGATTGTGGCGAGGTTTTGCATGCGCTGTAGCAGGATGGTAGAATCCAGATGTAGCGGCGGTTGAAATCTTTGTTGACACCATTAGTGGTAGGCTTCGTACCATTAACTCGTGCCGTGGTACGCTTGCAGTCGTCAGGAGGCCACGGACCACATCAAACTCTGTCCGTCTCTGTCTGTCTCTCTGTCTGTCTTGAGACTTGAGAACAAACACACCTGCCGCCCATCGCGACGATTAACGACTGCTGGGTCCGGCACGATTAATGAACGTAGACCGCTAATTAACTAATTAAACACATATAGACAACGACGAGCGACCGGACGACGGACGGCACACAGGCCTGCGTGTCACGTTTAAACGTTTTCTCATGAAACTGTCAAAGAGACACAAGGTCAGCAGGGACCTGTGGCTGACTGACCGTATATACTCACGAGTGAACTCAATTCCATGCAGAATTCTGCTATAAATGCGAAGAAACATGAACTATTTCAAAGTCGACGACGCCAACGAACGTCGTTTGAAGTGGGTGGAAAAATCACATTATGGCAGAATTAAGACAACATCAAGCTTCTTCACGCAATATTAAGCTTCCCACGCTGGCGAGCAAACGGCTGAGTTTAAAGCAACACGAAAATTCCACGCAGGTCTAAGCATATGCAGCAAATTAGCGACAACATTCGAACTTATCATGGTTACCACTATTCACCAGTCAGATAAAGGCAAAAATCAATATTTTTACCGTATCATTGCTAAAGTAGCATAAACTTAAACTTTTCCAGTCTTTCAAGAGTGGATGATAGACCTACACTCTACAAACAGTCTTAAGCACCAAAGTAATTTAAGCTATCTTTTTTGTGATTGCTAAACCAACGCCATCACCGACAATCGACAACTTACCGGGTACAAACAATGAGACTAAAAACTTTTTTGGTATAGGCCTACCTTTAAAATTAAACAGTATTTTTGGCTCACGTTTGAGACACAATAGTTTTGGCCTAAATCTGGTCTCTAGAAGCCTTCTGTCTTCTGGCTCCAAGCTATACCTCTGCTGACCACATAACAAGTACCATGATGCTACTGATCTATAGGGCCTACAGCTGTTGAGACGTTCGTCTCTGTTCTGCAGATCTGTATCACGCCTAGAGATTCAGCGGCTGGCCGCGTGATGATATGATAAGACAACTTGTCGCCAATAACTTGACGCATCCTGAGGTCAATCGCACCCGTCGCGCTCGGCGTCTGTGTTTTGTCGACTCGAAACCTTTTCCGCTGATGCCACGTCAAACTTCTGTCAATTCTTACTCAATTCCAGACGAGTATTTATTGACTATAGCCCTTAGTCGCCGCATAGGACGATGCAGAGCAATACTGTTCTTGAACTTTGCAGTTTAAAAGTTACAGTCTACCTATCATGAGTTGCTATACAACTTGCATACATATTGCATTGTTTGGAATGCAAATAATGTCGAGTTGTAGTACTAACGCAGTATCTAGTTTTGTGCACAAATACAAACTCAGCAATTTTACTTAAGCCATTTCAAAGTTTCTAACTGAAAACAATTTTAACAGTAACGAAGTAATGTAAAAAACATTTGAAAGAGATAATGCAAGGTAAGATAGACTAAGCTTAGGCTTATGGCTAGCGAAAAAAAAACAAATATAGGCATACACTTGAAATTATTTAGCTTATAAGACTGCACCATATGAGAGAACAGAAAAACGTTTGCGCCGAGTGACAACTAGATATGCGGTCGTCCGTTAACAGCAATGAGGTCATGCCGCACAAGCTACTTGTGTCATTGCTCATTGGTCATTTTCTGTAGTTGTTAGCGACCGATGACCTCGACTTTTAACATAAAAATCGGCACCCCTTTACTTCTGTTAACGTGCAGCGTTCACATCAATTTTAATTTTTCTACCGCTTTTCGTTTTCTAGTTAAATGAGCCTCTGAGCGCGTACAAGACAGACGTACAGTCCGACGGACGGGCAAAACGCGTAACGCGGCCTACTGAACGGACCACACAACAATCAAAGCACTAAGCACAGAAGGACGTCGTGCATGGGACAATATTGTCAGATCGCATCTGCCGGACATCAGAACGCCCCCCGTTACTTGCCCTACCTGTCCCGCCTACAGCTTCCTTACACTTCCGTGCTACTGCGACGCCCACGCCAGGTGCACGCGGAGATGCGAATTACAAATCGAGCTGCGGCGATTAGCACACAGACTCAGCTGTGTCACGCAGTACCCTCTGATTAAACGCTGGATAATTGTGCTTAGTCGTCAGATAGCGATGACTGATGATCGTTGCATCTAGCGAGTGCTTGCATTGCCCAGGTTGCACCTGCCGGAGCTACTGCTGCTCAATGCTCATACGTGTTCTGCGTAGCGAACTACCTTCACGCATTCTTTCACATCCTGCACAGCTGCAGTCGCAGCACCGCACAGCGTGCAGCCTGTTCACTTTGCAAACGACAAACGGGACAGACGACAGTGTCCTTTAGCAGCAAGATAAATCGGAACAATAAAGCGCCGACATATTTTGCAGCCGTCCGCCTGGCTGTACACTACAGTAACTACACTGAACAACTCTAACGTTATAACGAAACCCGAGCCGTTGATTTTTAAGCTAAAAATGGCTCGCCGGTTTACTGTGAAACTTTCACGCCAATTTTTTTTCTGCGCCTTGGTGTTTTCAGTTTAGAAGCCCGTACAGGACAGACGGGCGGGTAGGAACCGTATTGAGGCCCAGGACGGCCGCACAGCCAACAAACAGAGGTTACGCAAATCGAAGTGATTAATAAACAACGTTTTAGGCCTACGTCTAATACGTTACAAAAATTGCATCATTTTGCAACAAAACTGCTAGCTGTACAAGATTTGCCACCCTTGTGCTAGAAGCTGGTATAGCATTCAAAAAACTGGCGCAAAGTTTAGATTTTATAGCACTATTTTATTGCAGACTGGGGTGCTTGAAATGCGGGAGTGCGCTTCCGATGAAAACCAGAAACAGCGCGAATATTGCGTCCAAATAATGAAACGTTTACTGACACTGACAGCCAATGTCATAAGGTACCGGGGTAAAGTATGAATAAAAGTGATGCGAGGTAAATTGCATTGTTGTTGGCAAGCTTAACTTTAATATGTGAATTGAATTCGGCGACCTGTGGACGAAGTGGCTCGTGTGCCTCGTGCATAGAGTAGCGAGCAACTGACAGCAGAACGAGGCGTGGTAACGATTAACGCTAATGACCGTGCCTATAATCAAGTCCATAACTCGCAGTAGCCTATCTCTCTTACCTGGATGGTTTTATCAGCTAGGTCGGATGTCGGTCGCAGACTCATCAGCCAATCATGATATTGCTCTAATAAAGCCAGTCATAACCAAGCTGTCACCATTATCGGAAAAATTGATTAATTCATCGGGATGGATTATTGACGACTTTTCCCAGTTAAAAATATTAAGTTAGCTATACATCATGCCCGGAAGTCAGCCCACCTCAATAACGGTTTCTTTCATAAAGCTTTTTAAAATGTGCTTAGGCCTGTTCCTGAACTTTCACTGCTAACGCTACTGTGACGTGTACTAATCACCAATGTTTCAAACTCCGTCGTAGCTTATTCTAATTTATTTTGTCATTTTCAGTAGTTGCATTTGCCAACTAGGCCTATTATCTCAGACTGTCCGTAATACGGATAGCCTGTAGGAATGAACGAATGAATGAATGAACTGTCCCAGTCCAAACCGAATCAAAAAAGTGGAAACTGGAAAAAGAGCATTGTTAAAACAACGAGGTACAATATGAATTTGAAGGAGCGGCATCAGACTGGACAAGTGAGTGGACGACAGATCTGAGTTCAGATTCCGATTATCGTAGGCCTAATGACTGCTGGCCGAGCACTGGCTGCTGCAGCTGAGCTGCGCTGGATGATGGATGTGTGATGAACACAAAGGTACGAGACATGCATCTCCCATCACTCACTTAGGTCAGTGTCCACCAGCGGCGACGTCTTATGCCAGACGCTCGCTTCCTGTCGCAAATTGTTTTCAGATTCGCTACGCTACAGTCTACTATCTGGGCCTACTGACCGGAAATTTGCTGGTAAACGCAGCACATGACGTGACAGCCTGGAAGACTGGCCCAGATCGCTTTGACAACACTGTCAGAAAAAGCAGTTTTCCGATAGTTGATCAGACGGTGACAAATGACAATACACTCTGAAATTGTTCGAAAACGACCTAATTTTGCATGTTCTTTGCCTTCTCCCCGTTTTTTGGGAGGGGAAAGCGCCCCGAATTTTGGGTCCTGCATTAGGCCTTATAAAGCGCAGCCAACGTGCAATCATGTGGCGAAAGTTTCATGGCGATCGGCCAACGAAGCTCAGAGATCTTGCGTTGAAAAACGAAATCTGACTTAATGCTCATGAGAAGCGCAACGCAGGCTGTCTTGGTCTATCTTCAGTGACTTCGACCACAATTCACTCTTTAATTGTGCATAAAGTCGCAAGACATTAACTAAAACGCCCTAAGCTATTTTTGGATTTCAAGATCGTTCAAGGGCATCGATGTTGATACATTCAAAAAGCTCGTCAGCAGTGCTTGTTATGATAAAGCAGTAAGTCTATGCCTATGCACAACCGTTTTCACGCTAAACGAGTCAATAACGACTTTTTATGGAAAACTCTTTTTTCAACTTTGGCACATCAATTCGAGGTAAATCCCTTCACCCAGCGGCTCAAAATTTACTCACATTTACTCACATTAAGAAACTAGAGACACTATGGTATTTTATAGTGAAAAAATGACTCTCTGTCTCGCTTGGGCTTGATTTACTTGAACCGGTACTGCGAGTCTTGACAGACGGACTTATATAAAGAACGGACCATAGACTTCGTAAAATAAGGACTGACGGCGGCCATGCTCGGGTCAGTGAACTTGGGTCCATCGGAATTTTTGTTTTTTTTCTAGGCGTAGGCCTATAGGCCTAACTTTGTCAAACGTGGTCCGTTTGCAACAAAATTTTGTACACATAGTGTCACAGACAACATGAACAAATGGTGCAAATTTGGTGACTGTATGATTTATACTTTTTCGCATATATTGTGGCTAAACCGTACTTCAATACGTACGGTCTAGCCACAATATATGCATACGGGACAAGGCGTAAGTATGTCGTTAGTAAGTCGTTAAGATGTCGGTTACATTGGCCGTCCTAAATATTTCCCGACAAAGCACGACTTCCATGAACTTGTTCACGATTACCGCACGACCACCAAACGACCTTTGACGACCTCATAACGTCCTCCACACGACCGCATTTTATTCCCGATCACTCCCGACTATTCTGAACAGTTCAAAACAGTCGGGATCACCTCGACCGAGTTCACCGACCACTCACGACCTTGCCAGACCTGCCACCGACCTTTCCTGACCTCCCACAGACTTTACACGACCTCTCCCGACCAGCAAGGTCGGGCTTCAAGTCGGCTAAGTGTGACCGGGGCTATAGTCGTCGCAGGCCTACATACTATAGTGCGTCGCGCGTAAGCAAAACACAGGGATGGCAAAACATGAGGGTACTTGTCCGTTCCGGGCGGCCTATATTTCCTCGTGCACACTTTTTCGCCAGACTGCACAAATATATACGAATTGGACTGTTTAGGAAGCAAAATTAGGCCTATGTTTAAGCCTTGTCAACTTTTACGTGTTTCTTTTCTGTCATTTTTCGAAAATCATTATATCATCACAGGGACGGACAATAATGTCTCTAGAGTCTGATTTTGTAAATAGAAAAAAGTGAGTTCCCACACCGGGAATTGAACCCGGGCCGCCGACGTGAAAGGCCGGAATCCTAACCACTAGACCATATGGGAATATAACGCAGTTAACTAAGTGTTCCTATACAATCTCTACGGCAGTGTGATTGTTTTTGTATGCAATTAATGTACACACTTTAATAACGAGGTATGGTAATAACATAGCATTATTTTGTTAATTCCTGCTAAACTACTTGCAATATTATATTAACTTGCTATTCGTCAGGCTTAAAACACGCGTTGAATATTTTTCTGGTATTATAGCACGTGCTGCCACCTGCCGAGAGCGTAAGTGTTGAAGTTTATGTCACAAAAGTATAATTTCAGATAATATACAAATGTGAAAAAATATTAAAATTAAATGTGTTACATTAAATATTTATTACTTTTCGTTATATAAATTAATCTTTATTTTGCAATATCTTCCACACGTTTTAATACCATAATTCCATTACATATCGGCTGTTCATAAGAAACTTCTGCAACAAGCCGTTACAAACCGAATAGTAGTTGTTTTCTTCCAGTTTCTCGGGAAGAGGTTGGACTCAGTTCGACCTCGCAATTCAATAAAATGGCAATTTTCATTATCTGTCGATTCGTTTTAGGCGTCACTGCGTGTTGTTATTGTGACAGACATTGCGTAGCGTTCTCTCCGTCACACAGTAATTTTATGCCAGAAGGGCCATATTACAAAATACCATATGGTCTGTCGCAAGATGGGACGTGTAGGATAGGCCCCAAAGCTACACGTTCCAAACTTTTGGAATGCATTATTTGGTTTGTTTTCATATACTAACAGTCCGTCACATCATCAAATGGCAAGTTGTCTTACAGTTGCGGCTGAGAAAAGAAATGTAGGCTACAATAACTTATTACCAACGAAATGCCGAAAGTTAAGAGTAATAAGAGAAGCCCAAACTTTGTTTCTTAAAACAGGCAAACAGCATAAGTTAGAAATTCAATTTTACAATACAATTTTATTACACTTTGTATTTTATTTTAGCATTTGTTAGATTTCCACTTTGCGGTTTGTCAATTTTTATTAAATGAATATTTGATTACAATGCCAAATTTGCACTTAAAAACTAACAGACATACTGTCACTTTAATCTAGTGCATAAACTAAAAAGAACTGAAAAGTTTTAAAGAAAATGAAATGAGAGATACTGAAAATAGAAATAGTTATAATAGGCCTAATGCGAAACTGAAAAGATCCGGGACATAACTGATATAAGAACAGAATTAAAATAGGAAAAAAACTGAAATGAGAAAAAAATTTTAAAAACCGTGAGCAGGTCCAAATAGATGAGTAGTCAGTCAAGGGTGTGCAGAACAGTTCTGCTCTTTACGGTACTTTTTAAATACTTACTAACGCTCAGGCCTAAGCACAGAAAGTTACTTGTTATTAACTTTAAAATTTTTATGGTGTTAATTTTCTTTAAAATCATGATTAATTCATCAGTATGTTAATATCTGCATGGTCCATCTTTCAACACAAAATTCACAAAATTTTGTATGAACACTTTATTGTTACCACAATGCACTGGTCAAGACAGTGTTATTACCAGCTGCTTTTAACATGCCGTAGTAGAAAACTAAAAAGTAAACAAAATAATTATTACAGCAAATGATAAAAATCTCAACTGTTCGTTGCATCACATATGACTACAGCTGTGATGAATCAATGACTATTACAAAAGCCTGCTTATCACAAATGCTTACTGTTAATACTGCTATTAATGCACGACTTACACATCGGTATACTTCTCCTATAGTGGTCTATCACTGACGAGTTACAACACAAAAAGCAAAGTCCAATAGTTCTAAATAAGCTAGAAAGCACTTACACACTGTAGCCTCTGCCAACGATAACCACAGATGCTATTCACTGGCTTTCCCCACTGTAATAATTGGCCATTAATAGCAAGATTTTCTACAGCAGCTAAACCAACAGCAATTGTGAAAATTTACTTTGCAGTGTTAATGAATGCAAAAAAATTCCTGAAATAAAATCCAACCACCCAAAAATTCAATTACCTACTTATTGGTTTCATTCTATGATAACATTCATTGTTCTAGTAGGCTGATTCTGACAGCCACATCAACGAAAACGTAATTAGCATCCTTGGCAGAGGTCATAAATGCTATTAGAAAATGCCTCAAAATACAACAGAATCAACTGTACTACTGTAGCCTAAACAGTGGCATATTTAAGGCAGGCAACCAGAAATGCCCCCTCATCACTGACGTCTTGCACACTTGTGCTTGCCATAACATCAAACTATGTATCAGTCCACAAAAAATCTGTAGGCTCTGGGGACTTTGTACCTATCCCCAGATGCCTTCAACCCTGTTCTAGAAATTCTAAATATGCCAGCAAATAATGCAGACGGACACAGAAAAACTCTGTCTGCTAAACATCAGTCACCGAAAGTGGCATTGTGGAAAAGGGGGGAGAGGCAACTGGCCCAAAATTTTAGCCTGTCAGAAATTTTTCATGTGATTGGAAAACCTTTCAATAGTACAAAATTTGAGGGGTAAAAATCCCAATTTTGGGGAATTTAAAGGGCAAAATTAAAACTTAGAGGACCAATAATATGCTCCATCAGAAATTTGCAGCTGTATGTCCAAAAATCGCAACATTCTGCTGCTCTGCCTCCCCCAACTTGTGTAATGCACAATCCGCTGATCACTGCATGATGCTCCACGTCTCCTGGTAGGTCGTGGCAGCATACGAGTGACCGCCATTGACAGCGACAAAGTCGTCATGGTCGAGCATGACTGTGAAGGTGTGTGGTGGCAGTGTGGATGAAGCATGGTAGATGGAGCGTAGAGCTTGTTCAAGCTCGCCGATGTGAGGCCGCGAGTTGGCGTTGCCATCCCAGCAGCGTTGCATCAGCTGCCAGCTGTCATCATCACATCTCACCGGGCGCTCCGGCCTCAAACCTGCTCCATGGTAGACCAACCAACATGTTCAATCAATCAACTAGAAGAGCACTTGCGAGAGCGCAAACCTCCATCAATGCCCAAAATCAGTAATACATGTGTCATAAACCTCTTAAAATAAGGATTGATGGCGGCCACGCTCGGGTCCGTGAACTTGGGTCCATCGATATTTTCAGTTTTTTTACTATAACTTTGTCAAACGTGGTCTGTTTGCTACAAGATTTTGTACACATAGTGTCACAGGCAACGTGAACAAATGCTGCAAATTTAGTTACTGTAAGATCTCTACTTTGTCGTGTGTGCATATATTGTGGCTAAACCCTATGTACCGACATACAGTTTAGCCACCATATATGCACTCATGAAAAAAGTAGAAATCGTGAAGTAGCCAAATTTGCAGCATTTATTCACGTTGTCTGTGTAACTATGTGTACAAAATTGTGTAGCAAACGGAGTGGACCACGTTTGACAAAGTTATAGTAAAAAATTAAAAATACTGATGGACCCAAGTTTGCGGACATGAGCATGACCACTATCAGTCCTTACTCTAAGAGATCTATGACACATGTATTACAAAGTTGTGTCAATTAATCCTATTGTGAACGCCAGGCAACAGCATTACATTTGATGGAGGTTTGCTCTATCTGTCAACGGTAAAGTATCTTTCAATCCTATCCTGGAACCAAATGCCGATCCAGATCACCACTAAAACCCAATCACCTCTAAGTTGAACCATGACTAACCTTCCCTGTAAATTTCAGCCAAATCCACCTGTAACTTACTATGTAATCATGCCAAAAAACCAACAGAAAACTAAACAAATAAATGACCAGATGACATTGATCATCATATGACAAATGATTACTAATCAACAAATATATTACTATTACTATCATTACTGTGTATATATA
>Ga0209367_1001183_pt1 | contig 31069 bp, 14 predicted proteins | sample WorMetLIZISLAND2_FD_187412 | JGI IMG/M metagenome (GOLD analysis project Ga0209367, IMG submission 187412) | Marine gutless worms symbiont microbial communities from Max Planck institute for Marine Microbiology, Germany - Olavius geniculatus... ...
TTGTTTTTTGATATATATATATATATATATATATATATATACACACACACCTTTATTCGTCAAATGACAGCAATAAAACGTTAACGAATGGAACATAACTAATAACGATAAATAATAATAATAATATGTGTATTATATTTAAGTAGCAGCGAAAGAAAGGCTGCCAGACGCATGGAGTGGGTACCGCTGCGGTATGATGATGATATTGTGGCGTATTTTCTACGGTATCTAACTGGTTGTGGCTGGCGACATGAAGTGTGATGGCGTAGTTTGTGGTAATAGAGTGATGGCGGTCAAGCGAACAGATACGTTGGCTTTTAACGACAGTGTAGGCAAGATACTAAAAAGAACCGTATGGCGTAAATTACGGCTGCTGGGCTGGCAGAGAGAAGCGTCATTAAGTTGTAGATTGAGGGCAAAGTGTCGCTTGTCGGACGGGCGACGGCGATCGTCAGTTTTTGCCGTCATCTCGTCTGCGGTCGGTACAGACTACTGACAGATAACGACATTGTCGGCCGCTGCACTACTATGAAGTCCCAGAGTGCCTGTTAACAACGCATTTGCTGGTTGAGACCCACTGCAGCAGATGGTACCTGGCGTCATCGTTCATCGCGACGTCAGCTGGTCCTCGACGATTTATCGGCGTTCGGTGTACGGTGGGTGGCCCGGGGCACCTGTGTAGCGCAGTGCGCATGCCTGGCCGCAGTCATTTCATGTCTAATAACGATGTCGGTCATGATCTGCACCGTGACGTAATGTCGATTTATCTCCGTGCTCTGCCCGCTCGCGTACTCACGTCATTCGTCTCAACGTCTAATCTTCTTCCTCGTCTTCCTCGACGAGAGTCGAGACCTTGGCGGCGGCACCCAGCTGATGATTCTGTCCACGTTCTGCTACGGCGTCCGTCCGTCATCCGATGTCGTCTCTGCTGCTGCTGCGCCAGCTGTTGGCAATGCCCGCGGGGTCAGCATTAGCAGCAGCGTCGCAGTCATCGTCGCGTGTCTCTCCACCTTCCTTCACCTTGCATCGACGTTGCTCAGTTTATTAGCAATTCAACAGTCACCTTGCCTTGCCTTGCCGGTGTCGGCGACGGCGTTTGATCTGCCGCTGCAGTAAACAACGTGGCTTCAGCTGTCGCTGGCGTATCGCGCGACGCTATGGGTAGCTTGAACGTGTCCTGATGATGTCCAGCGGCATACAAGAACTAATTTACTTGGTGTAGCGTATTTTTGCGTTAAACTTATTTATTGTTTCTTTCTTACAACTCGACTTTGATACACCGAGTCAGTACTGCAAGATCGCGCTTCACATTTACAAATTTTATTTTCTCAGTGCTCAGTATGTAAAACTGCCGACCCGGGCATTCTTTACTTTTGACTAAACGGGCGTGTAGATTCCCTTGAAATAATAACAGAGAAAGACAACTACATGATCATGATCTGCTGAGTGTAGAATCAGATTTTTGTCATATAGAGTCACGGAGTCTTCTTGCACAGGCCTAGAACTCATATCTGCGCATTCATATGAGTTCATATGGTATCATATCGCCAAAATCATCTTCCTTTCTTAATTAAAGCTGACCATATCCTTGGCATTTGCATGATGCTATGACTGGACGTGTTTTGCTATCGCATCGTAAAATTTGTGACTAGAAACAACAGAAGTTCCTGTATAGGCTTGCGATTTTCATCCTCTGATGATCAAAGCCAGCACGTTTTATCAGATCAATCAGTACTGTACTTTTGCGAACCATCGATTTCAGTGAACAGGCGGGATACCTTTTGAAGCACGCCAAGTTGACCCGGAAAATGTGACTAATAAAATTATTTTGGGCAATTTATGGCTTAACGAAAGCATACTGAAATTAACGAAATACTGAGAAAAAAATCAATTAAATTTATTTGTCACGATGCCTTATATAATTATGCTACTTTCATTTGGTCAGTAATGACAATGTTGAATTAAATGGATTGACCGTTTGTTGCGATTCAATGTACGTTTTCAATCTTAACCTATATCGTAAGTTTGTATTTGAATCAGTTTCATGCTGCTATATAGGTCTACAAAATAAGATTGACTCCGCAAACATGCCATCATTTTCTCACACAACAAGACGTAAGCCTATGCACGTAACTAAGTAGTTAACTTTAATTTTGGTCAAAAAAACCACTAGACCACTATAAATGTCTGAGACACATAGGTCCGAAGTGTCCGGTAAGCACGCGATCAGCTACCGTCGCTGTTACATACATTATAGCCTGTTAGTCAATAAATATTGCATGAAATAGTGGAATTATTATGCGAGCGGCGTGTGGGTGGCTGGCCACCAGACTCAAGACGGAGAGGTGGTAGACACAATTATGTACATCTTTATTCACCAATCACCCACGCACTCATGCGAACTAGGCCTATGTGATCGAACGAAACGAATAAGTTAGATTTGTTTTCCGGTCGAATGCCTCGCTGCGTAACAACGTTGAAAATATCGTTTACGCCTTCTCTGCATGTCTGGTAAATTTGGTACGAAAAAGATAAAATGCAGACTCGTGCAGACTTAACATAAGCGTCGCAGTTGAAGCTGATTCCGGTTTTTAGGCATCAGTCATCTGACGTATAGTCACAAACCCGGCTGTCGTAGGCTGCCGCTACTTTCATACAGGTTTGCGGCTACCTTTCTCGTCGCAGTCATACTGTGGCTTTACGCTATGTGTATCGTATCATATCATCGACCTTTGGTTAATAGCGGCATTTATACCGATTAGTGACAGCAAAAGCACGTGTGTGTGTGTTTGCGAACGACTGACCCTGAGTCGTTGCCTGGTAGTGGAACGGTCGCGTGTTGAACCAACATTCTCCATTGCTACTAAGTACAAGTAATTTGAGCAAAGCTCACGTGATGCGCGATAGCAGCGGTCCTGCCACTTTGGCAGTCAGTGTAGGCCTACAGCAATAAGATATTAATTGCATCTTAAAAGAGTACTTAAATTTGAGGCATCCGTACGGAAGACTCCTTGAATTTAAGAGATCGAAACTAACTTAGATTCCTAAAAATGTACGTTCTATGCTAAAAATGTTATACGCAGTTTGTCCAGGTCCATCTCCATTCATTTCGGCGCATTTTACTCTTAAAATGTGTGTCGCAGACGGAAATCGCACAAAAATCAATAAAAACCCATTTTGAGGGTTCAAGGTCATTCAAGGTCATCGACGTTAACACCAATAAAAAACTTGTCACTGATGCTTGTTATGATAAACAGCATATCTGTGCCTATATCTGCAACCGTTTTCACGCTACAGTGGCTACACGATATAATTGTGGTAAAATAATCACTTTTAGGGGGTAGCTGTTTTTGACGCCCGCCTACGCCGGCCTCCTTGAACCTAGGGGGTCGGAACGTGGACTGCTAAAATTTACGTTTAATGCTAAAAATTTCATTTGCAGGTTGTGTTGGTTTATCTTCAGCCATTTCGGCGCAATTCAGTGTTGAAATATGCGCTGCATCCAAAAATTGCGAAAAATTCACTAAAACCTCCTTTGGGGGGATTCAAGGTCGTTTAAGGTCATCTATGTTGATAAATCTAAAAAGCCTGTTACCAGTGCTTGTTATGGTGAGCAGCATGTTTGTACCTATCTGCAACCGTTTTTACACTATACGTGTCAATAACGGCAAAATGACGTTTATAAGGGGTACTCCTATTTGACGCAGTAGTTCGAAGGGAATTATTTCACCCAGGGGCACAAAATTCCGTCACAATGACCTTGAGTCGTTGGGCAGTCCACAGTGAAGATTTCATGTGTCATATGTCATATTCAGGTGTCGCCGTTTTGATACAGTGCCAGGGTGTGATGGACAGACGGACGGACAGACGCCCAGGCCATGGCTAAGACGCGCGAAGCATTTTGCTATCGGACGTAAAAACGCTCTTACAACATTAAGCAACACTACATACGTGCTCGCATACATAGAATTCAAAGCGAATAACGTAAAGGGCACTTTAGTAACTTTATAGACACAAATCAGGTGTGAATAGCAGAGAAACAGTTAGAGCTTTAGACTTGAACAAGTACCCCGCACGGTCGCAGTGCGAGAACGAGAAAGAAAGAGAGGTGTGAGACATCGATGCTTGCTGAATGCTGATCTGTGTCATTTATCTTGACTTTTTTGACTTACTTGATTTACTTCACCTAATGCCTAGACGACGAAGACGTGGTCGACGTGCGTTTCCAGTCCAACAGTTGTACAGCAAATCTTCACTAGTCTTGATTGCTTACGTATCCACGTGTCCGTCGTTTATCTTACCCATATTGTTTTGAATGTACACAACCGTTGCCGTAGATTCTGATTACATGCCGACCGTCTAACGAAAAAAACAAACTGAGTGGTTTTTTGTTAATTCAGTGTGCAAAATCACACATAAACACAGAATCTGCTCGACGTAACCGTGCAAAGCGCTCGTCATCTGTAACATCGGACGCAGCGCCATTTGTATTGATTTGCCGCAGACATAGACCCACAATCAGCACGGTATTTGCAGATCACTACCGCTACCAGTGATGTATATATGGTAATAAACGGCGGATGCACGCCGATCGAATGTAGAGCAGAATAAAAGGCGAGCTGACAGGCAGAGAGACGTATATAGAAGTATAGGTAGAGGGATGTTGTTTTAGGTCTGAACACTGACCTGGTGCAACTGCTGCTTGATCGTGACGAACTTTACATGCAGCAAGACTCTTTCCTCGTTGACATCGACGACCTCACCAGGTATGTTGCAAGTCTTATTGCAAAGCAGTACTATGGTTTTTACTTCACCACTTAATCATTGTTAAATCTTTGCTGTAGCTTCTGTTTTTCGTGTATCGCAAATTTCGATATTTTAATGGCAGTCAAACGTATTTAGATGATATTCTGGACAGATTACTAAACTCATGGAGTTGATGACCGTGGGAAAACGTTTCTCTCGACGGAAGAACGGAACAAACGGTTTGTCCAGTATACAATCCACACAAAGGACTAGGGCCTAAGGTCAAATGTATATCTGTCGTCGCAGTATCACCACAAAGAGATTGCAATGTCCGTCAACGACGAAAAACGTCCCGATGGTCGCGTAGACAGAACACTGGCGCCGTCAGGTCTGCTAGCGCCCGATCAATGCACGCTGCCGGTCGGCTGTTCAGCCAACCGAACCTTTATTGTTCACAGTTGCATACAAGAATAATTTTTATTTATCGAATGACCGGCGTTCGTAAATATATTTATACGTCCGTAATCTGGGAAATGATATTTGCCGACAGCGCGGTACAGCGGGTGTTGTTGTGCTGCTTGAACTTATTGCATTGCGCGGACAATACGGATTAGCGAAATGGTGTTGGCTTAGCAACGTGACGAATGGACGGGTCTGATTGAACCGCCTAAGTGTTCGATGCTTATCCAATGCTTAGAGACGACGTGCGTCCTGAGTTATCTCATGTGAGTTATAACATGGTTGCGTTCGTCGATGTACATACATAGGGTATGCAGTTGCGGCTGGTTGGCCATCTGGATTATTGGTCCCCCGCTTCATTAAACAACAGTCGCCGTATAGCCGCAAGTCAGTTCAGATTAGGCTTTGTTCCCAGAACGTCCGCTCGACGCTCATAACAGTGAAGATACGCAGTCTGGGATTTACCATTCTTTCTGAAACCTGGCGTTTTTTCGTCTTTCCGTCGGTGCCGATCTTCACCATGCATCCGACTATGTACTACACGGTGTTTCATAAAAGGACCCCTTTTATTTTTTTCATAATTCACTCAAATGATGATCAATTTACACAAAGTTTTTACCAGTTGTAGCTAAAGAAATATTAATTCAAAATATTGCAACAAAATATGGCAGTTGATTAAATATTCTTTGCTAGTCCTGACGTAATGCTGACGTCATAATGTGTCACGGGTACAAGCTGGATAGTCTCAACTGGTGCTGTCAGTTGCTACCCTGCTTCGGTGGTGACCTTAATCTGGTTCGCTAATAAAAAATGTTTATTGTGTCAGCACTAAGCAACATGGAGCATGAAATCAGGCGTCTTGCGATCTAAAAAGGCAACCATTTTGCAAGCTCGGTGTGCTAATGCACTGTCTTGCTCGAACGCGTAAAAGTCCAACTATCCCCACAGACACGTAAATGCCATCGCTTTGCATGTTTTTGTAAATTTTGTGTAAATTTATCATCATTTAAGTGAATTATGAAAAAACAAAAAGGGGTCCTTTTATAAAACACCGTGTTTATTTATTTATACACTGTGTCCGAAAAAAGTAAACCCCTAGACATTGTGCAATAAAAGTGTCAAATCTGAACGAATCTGAATAAAAATTTTATACGGTTAATTTTCAATAAATTGCTGAAAAGTCCACAAAATTTTGTTGGAAAATATTATTTTTAGCGGAGTTATTGTTGAATATCGATAACAAAATATTTCCATTACCAATGTGGCTTTACATAGGTAAACCCCAGGTACATTGACGTAATTTTAAAAAAAAAATTACTTTCAAAATTTTACATCAACAACGCACAATCCATTGCCAACCAAACTACCAAATTTCAGTTAAATCTGGACATGCAAACAATAGTTCAAACGGCTTTGTGGGGTCACCCCAAAACGTGAATTGTTCAGTATTAAGCAACCGCACAGACATGTAGGCCTAACTGCCAAGCTGTACGAGTACCGTATGTTAGTGGAAATCGCAAACACACCTAAAATTTTTAGCACCATACTTTTTCTCTTGTTTCAACAGCTTAATTAAAACATAATCGTCTGCAGAAAATACCATTATTTATTGTTCACTTTGATTGCGTAAACAAACGTCATTTCCAATCGAGCGATGAAGTAGGCCTATCTAACGCCATATTGGTAACAAAAAATATTCTGTTATCGATATTCAACAATCAGTAACTTTTCTAAAAATAATATACTTTTCAACGAAATTCTGTCTTCGCTTCAGCAATTTACTGAGGATTAAGTGTACCACATTTTATTCAGATTTGTTCAGATTTGACATTTTTATTGTACAATGTCTAGTGGTTCGCTTTTTTCTGGACACAGTGTATTTAGGCCCTATATATTATGTTTATTACTGCCACTGCTGGGAAAAGAAACAGTCGTAAAAAGCACTGTTTAAACTAAAAAAGTTACTGACAAGTATGTGCGTTCGTCTGTTTAACGCTCATGGTTCAAACTCCACTTGCTTCAACTTGTTGCGGATTTGTTGCACGACATATTCACAACAAGTCGAAGCAAGTGGAGTTTGGTTTTGTGTCTGTTTCAGACGAGGACTGGAAACGGTGAGTTGTTACGACCTGCGTAACAGCATTAACGACCGATGACGTCGCCTCACTAATTAACTGAAATGCGTTTTATTGGCGACGGACGGACAGCACGTGACAATTGGCTGTAAGGAAAGCGGCAGCCATTCCAGCAGCTTGTGTTCATCAATACATCGAGACAACGACGTGACTACCGACCGATCTCGTCTCCGCTGTAAAGTAGTGAAGTCAACCGGTGCATTAATACGCATGCTAAATAAAGGCACATACACAGCGACGTAACTAAACTGAACTGAACTGACATGGTACAGTTTTTGACGATAGGCAAGCAGTAATGCATCACGGTAGGCGCCGTCTATCGGCGTCGGTGACTACGTGACTACGCCTTTGTACGCGCCAACTAATGACCAGTGGGTTCGCTTTGCTCGCCTACTGGTCAGTTCGTTTAAAATTAGACCGTATCAGTTCAGTTCAGTTCAGTTACGTCGCTCTGTACGCGCCTTAATTGATTCACTGTGTTACGCTCTACGGTTGGTTATACACAGTGGCGTCGTAGTCGGAGAGAGGGTGATCGCCCCGCCCCCTATCCCCGTTAATTTTTGACTTCGGAAAATTGTCTAAAAATACTCGAAAAATTTTCGTCGAAGGATGCAAAAAATTTTTGGCTGAAAACCTCCATTTTGGAGAAATTTAGAAGTAATATTGAAATTTTGAGCACCCATAATTTCTTCGCGGGAAATCTGCAGTGCTTGTCAGAAAAGTGTAAGTTTCTGCCCCTCCAGTACTTTTTTAACCCACGATGCTGCTGTCTATGCTTCTGTTAGCCTCGGCCACGATATTTAGGCATGTTTTTGATTGGCGCAATACTAGTGAACTATAGCGTTACGGGTAAATACGAACCAACCGAACTGCACTTGCTTCGACTGTTTGCGGATTTGTGGTACAACACGTATGTTGTACGACAAATCCAGTTTGAAGTAGACATGTTGGGCAACAGTCCCACGCCAAATCGAAGTAATGGATTCTGGGCCTAACCGGCTATAACAATAGCACTTGAAACAACCGGGTGGCTGGCAGAACAGTATGAGTGTATGAATGCGTGTGGGCAGTTGTACAGCATGGTAGTCTAATCAGTAGAGAAGAAATTACTGCGACCGACGACGGTGCAATTACTTCGTCTGTCAGTGCGTCGTTGCTATCGAGTAGCGTCAGCAAAACTCACGACACTTAATGCAGGGGCGGAACGCAGGATCGATAGACAACTTTCCCGTTCGTTTGGTCCTTCAAAACACTACCTGCATTTGTCAGCTTCGTGTTACCGAGCAGTCTAATTCCCACACTAGTGGCACATACAAAAGAAGCCGGAGTTTAAACCCCATTCGACACAAGCAATTTTTCTAAAAAACATCCGTCAATGCATGTCTACATATTTTTTGCGAATTTGCATCACAGACGGATGTATGAACGCATGGACGGACAGACGGACGGACCACACGAGAACGTAATGCATTCGGCATTGCCTACCTGCGGTAGGTGGAGGCATCAGAATTTTGCAACAGGCTAACATAATAACATATGCTGTGGCCATGTCTGTATTTCGAAATTCAGCAAAATTGCGCTTGGCAGACGGTTTCAGGCAAGGAGAGGAATGGCATAAGGGAGAAAAATAGAGGAATGAGAAAGGAGGGGATAAGGGTGGCGGACGAACCGTTTATTGTAAAATTCTGCACTGTTGTTTCGGGTAAGTGCAATACTGTGTTTGCGCCTTTAACGTGCCTAATGGTGCGGTGTTATGTTGCCACGATATTGCCTGCCCGACCTGGCCGTTCGTGTTTCGTTTCACTTGAACGTTGTTTACGTTGCTTGCATTAATTACGAGTGTTAATAAGGAGTATGATGCATAAATTATATTCTTACGTAGATGGAAACCATTCGTTTCACTAATTGCTCATGACTGTTTTATGGTTTGTGATGAAATGTCTTTCTATCGTAAAACGCGAAAACTATTAACAGAACGTTTTTATGATTTAACGTGACGATAACTGTATAGTTGAATTGTATAGTAACAATTTGCTCGTAATTTGTTTGTTGTGCACAGGAAAATGTACAATTAACATTTATAGGCTAATTCAATTAGCTAGAAGACTGATGCGTTAGTCTAGCAATGGATTTATGGTTGCAGTTTTTCATTTTTCTGAAGTTAGATTTATGTTTAAAGAGAATTATTAGACGGTTTGATTTAAACAAACAAAAGTTTAAAAATATATACAATTTGTATGCTATAAACTGTTTTATTTGTCCGTCATTTGTCATTTTGTTTAGTAAAGTTATAGTTTACTATTGCTCAGAATAAATGTGCGCTTGGCTTGCCATTATCAAAAACTTTGTGATTATTACCAGTTGAAGTTAGGCTAGGCAATGACTGCGTTCGGTGTTGTCTGAACTGCAGAGCGCAAACTTGTGTTACACGGTGTTACAACAAAAACACCAAGTTGTGGTCATAACCTCATCAAATACTGATAGATTTTTTAAAAAATCATATGTTAGATAGACTTGAAAATGTTTGTTCAAAGATAAAAAAAACTTTTAAACATTTCGCATTGTGTAATCAGGTATAATGTATAGAGAATCGGGGTGAATATTGATCAACATCTGCTCATGTTCAGTTTCACAGATGATTGCTTTAGTACTTTGTTGTCAACCAAGTTTTGTCACACTTGTTCTATTTCGGTTTAAGATTCTATTGCGTCGTATTTTCTCTATATTTTGGTGCTTGCTTAATTATGACAACTGTACAGTGCACAGTAAATAAGTGCAACTAAGGCCTAAATGCATTTTTAATTTCACTTCTAGCCAAATTAGCCGCATAAACAGTGAAGTTGATACCGGTGCTAAGCGTAAGCGGTATACAGTTCAGACACAGCAAGCGCTGATTCATTGACCCTAGGTTACTGCTGTACCACATCTCGGGTGTGTAACGGATGAGCTGACAGACAGCAAACGATAAATAATGCTCAACTTCCTACCGACGTGCATCGTCCCGTGCGTCTCCGCATCGAGACTGATGGCAGAGTGACGTCATAGAGCAGCAGCACGACGGCACAAGCACGCTGCAGCAGCGACTGTATATGAATGACGTCTTGGGTGGCATTACGTAACTCTGTGTGCGGACACCTTGGGTGGTTTCTTAGACGGCGGGTATTTTCTAGTAAAGGTAGAAACTAATCGAAACCGAACTTAAGCTGACGAGAATACGCTGCTCAAAATTCGGAGACCAGAGTTCAAACTGAACAGCTCGACCGGCGACGGGTGATAGCGCCGACTTCCAGTCATCACGATCACCGACCATGTCTCAGCCGGCATCTGCAGTGAACCCGACGTCGACCTCCAGGTAAACGCCGGATCTACGTATGTCGAGGACGACCTCGCCGACGCTTCCAGTCGCTTCCAATCCGGCCTGTCGTCGGAAAGATCAACTACTCCAGTCTAAACTGCTACAGCGAAAACCGCTATTATGATATCAAGTAACATTTTTAAAAATTCGACTTCACTATACCTCAAAAATGTTCGTGCTACTCTCCACATACTGACGCCGTCGGTGCCGTGCTTTCCACAACTGTCCTACTATCACCCAAAGTGTCCGCAGGCGCGGAACAAGAGAAGCCAGCCAAGCTGTCCAACTAGCATTGCAGTAGGACTAGCCATCATTGAGGACACATCAGCACTGCCGGCAGTGTCACGACGGTCGTCCCTGGGTGCGGCCGCTGTCAACGCTTGACTGGTGATGTAGAGGACCACGTTCCTCTGTGGGACCGAGGTGACAGTCGGCGGTCGGCGACCTGCCCGTGGTGGTGGCGGCAGTGGTGCAGATGAATTGCGAGGACGCAGAAGACTGCTGACGGATAGCGCTGAACTCACGGCGTCATCGTCATCATCATCTAGTCCATCGACGCCTTCTCTGCCGACCTCAGCCTGTTCTGCTTTACAGCACATCGCGCACACGCAATTCTCACATTTGTGTAAGATTTGCCAGCTCTGCTCTCTGTCTAGTACAGGATGGCGCAGGGGCGTCTACCCACCCTTGGATACACTACGCAAGCCGACCTTTATCATGAACCCCTGAACGTTGAACATCGCCAACGTCAAACTTAGTCAATTGCTGCATTTTTGTCTAAATAGCAGATGACGCGGTACCAGCAAAAAAATTTCTAAGAGGAAAAGATCGAGACATCGAGGTACCGCAGGCGTCGAATGGGGTGGAAAATGGGGAGAGGGTATGTACACTTTTCAGTCGATTGTTGGTCTGGGTGTTTCACAAAAAAGGCGCCCTTTTTCTTTTTTTCGTAATTCACTCAAATGATAATCAATTTAAACGAAATTTTTACCAGTTGTAGCTGAAAAAATTTTAATTTAAAATATTTAGACAAAATATAGCGGTTGGTTAAATATTCTTTGCTGGCTGTGATGTAATGCTGACGTCATAATGTGCCGTGACTACAAACATGGTCTTGCTGCAACCGGTGCTGACAGTTGCTGTATAGCTGCCCTGCTTCGATGGTGAACTTTATCTGGTTCACTGATGACAATCTATTGAGGTTTTACCACTGCGCCCACAAAAAACGCCCAAAACGATCACTGTCACACACTTCTGGAAATGACTGTACTTGTACACCTTGCAGCAAGACTGCACCAGCACAACCTGCTTACGAAATGGTTGGATTTTTGGATTGCACGACGCCTGATTTCATGCTCGCATGTTGGTTATTGCTAGTACGATAAACTTTTTCATTAGTGAACCAGATAAAGTTCACCGTCGAAGCAGGACAGCTATTCAGCAACTGTCAGCACCGGTTGCAACAAGACCATGTTTGTACTCATGGCATATTATGACGTCAACATTACATCACAGTCAGCAAAGAATATTTAAACCACCATATTTGTCAAAATTTTTTGAATTAGAATTTCTTTAGCTATACCTGTTAAAAATTTCGTTTAAATTGAATATCATTTCATTAAATTATGAAAGAAAGAAAAAGGCGCTTTTTATGAAACACCGTGTATAAGAATTTCAATACGTACTGTCATGTAGTGCAACAGGTAGAGTAGAAGTGCGCAAGTGGTTACTGGCCACAACAGCGTAGGTACGAAATGTTGTCGGGTCAACCCGGCGAATACACAACGCCGTTTCCAGTTGTTCCTCGCCGTGCACCTGCATGATGAGAATGTTCCACAGTCAAATATGTGTGCATTAAAATTAAGATTGGAACTGAAATTTTAAAAGCTTCAGTTAAGTTATAAAACGCAAGTTGACGCGAATAACTACGTAATGCAAATAACTAAGATGGACGCTGTAAATGACTAACTGAATAATTGTCTTGGAGTAGTTTAAGAGGTTAAAGAGGCCCAAACATAATTTTGATTAATCAAAAGAAGATGATTTTAACACGAAGATAAAAACGCAGATGGACAACAAGGACGTTTTAGACCTCTATGGCAGTCTGAGGGTGACATGACTATACAGGGTGGGCCAAAAAAATGGCACAAAATTTTTATATGCCAATAACTCCATCAAATATTAACCGATTTTCAAAATTCTTACACTGACGGAATCAGCAAAAAATTTGTAGTAACAATGACACTTAAGATCTTACCACACCTCATAGGTGTCGTTACACTACCTTGTGAAATGTCAGACATCGCACTCTCGCCGGTGACGACAATGGCCAACTGCATGATCAACGTTGATTGAGCCTGACATGTGGCTTTCAAACAGCCCGAACTTAAATTCTGTCGATTATGCTGTTTGAGGGGGTCTTTCATAGATGGTTTATCAGTGTTGACAATTCACGACAATTCTGGAGCACTGAGTGGGGCAAACTGTCGCAGCGTTTGGTTGATTGCGCTATTGGCCAGTGGCGTCATCAGTTTGAGTGCGTCGTCCAGCAGCAAGGCGGACAAACTGAACATTTGATGTGAAAACTGCGAGATATTACAGTTACTTTGGACAATAACTGAGGCAATAAACAGGTTGTTTTGTTGTAAATTTTTTAAAATGTGTTGCTACAGATATCGCCTTGTTTTTAACTGTTGCTTTAAAGACATTAATATTTTACTAGGTAGTGTAGCGACACACTTGAGGTGTGATGGGATCTTTAGTAATAGTGTTAATGCAATTTTTTTCTTTTTTTCCGACAGTATAAAAATTTTTAAAATCGGTTAATATTTGATAAAGTTATTGGCGTATAAAATTTTTGTGCCATTTTTTTGGCCCACCCTGTAGGTTGCTTGTCGGTGCTATTGTTATTCAAACTGGTTTTCTCCCTTTCTTAAGTAACGGTCGAGTTACTGGTACGGTTGTCGTCCGTCCGTTCATCATCACCTTCATCATCATCATATTCGTTTAATACATTAACTTGACAGAACGCAAGCATGCGCACAATTTAGGCCTACTATACAGTAGATATAATAGTTTAAAAGTCCACAAGACTATGTACAAATGTTACAAAAACAAGCACATCAATTGAACACCAATCATAAAAACAGCATAATAGCAACACAATTGGAATGTGTGATTGCCTGAAATCTAGTAGGCCCTATCTAATAAAAATACGATAAAAGTTATGATGTGATAGACCTAACAAGAAATATTATTAGATTGTGACCAATCTAATGTACTCCTCTCGCGCATCATTTTTTTTATATTCTTTTAGTAGCTTTTTCGTTCCTTTAGCCTTGTATTAGAGACCCGGCGTCTAACTGAGATCCGTTTAATATTATACTAATAGTGATTGGCGTCGAGGTCGTTATTAGAAACTGTCTCCCCGAAGTTCATAAAAAAATTGCCTGATTTTAGGAACTGAGAGGAAAAATTTCCAATAACAGGCAATGACGCTAGTTGCCATTTGTCTTATTATACCTCATGCATGCGTCTCTCTGGCACCGCTACCGAGATATGGCGCCTCAAAGGTAATGGGGTCACAACCTTGACTTTTTGGGGTCACGTGACGTCATCGGTCACGTGACCATTTGACTCCAGGGGTTCGACTTCCTATGGGCGGTCCATGGTTACCATGCGTCTATCTAGCACCGTTATGGAGATATGGCCGTTTGAACTTCTTCCAAAAAGGCTCTTCCAGAAACAGAGGTCGGTCGTCGGTCGGTCTGTCGATCCTCAATATGACACTGATCTCACATACTCCTCTTCGCTACGTTAGGAACGTAGCGCGCGAGGATTAAAAACGACGTTTAAAACTTAATAACTACATCTGTCACGAATGTAGTGTGGCTCAACGGTAAGTCATAAGAAAACCTTTTCACACGAATAATTAGCCCTGTGTCATAAATTTAAGCATGCAAAATTTCAGCGATCTAGTGCAAAAGGAACGTTTTCATATTTGAGGTTAAATGAAAAGGGTAGAAAAAATTGCATTTTTCGACGAAAACTGACCACATCTCGGAAACGGTGAGAGATACCGCCAAGGTTACTACTGATCAGTAATAGGAAGTGGCAGTTTAGCTTTTAAATGACACAAAAATCGTTGACCTTAAATGACCTTGAAGATCCGTACGCGCTATTGTGGTTAAACGGTGCAGGATAGGGCCTAGGTTGTTATTAATCAATAATAGAAAGTGGCATACGCCCTTTGAGGTGAAATGAAAATCATCGACTTTGGACGACATTGAAGGAGTTACTGCCAACCAGCACGGTCAGCTATCCTAGCGAAAACCAGGTTTCTTGTTTTGTTTTTGTTATTTTCTATTGTCAAAGCGGCCCAGGCGCAAAACGTCCAAAATACGCTGCTATGCGAATCTACCTGGACGACGACCCAATGCGTGACGTCAGCAATGACGTCAGTGTTGGTGTTGTTGTCGTCAAGGAGCCAGTAGACGGAAGTCGGTGGTGGTCTGGCGGACACGTAACATCTTAGGCAGGCATTGCGCTGAGACAGCTCAACGTCCAGCGACTCACAGTCGATGTGCGGACCGTCTGCACAGACACAAACCGTGCACACGCTGCCTGCTTCTAGACTCTGACTTTTCTAATGAACGACAGTATCGTACTTTACGCTTATTTACTGGATGGTCCAAAAAGTAAGCCATCGAGTTTTATCATTTCGTCAAATATTGACCGATTTTCACAGATTCGTATTCGGACATACTTAGCAATAAATGTGCAATTAATTAATCATTACAGAGCTTACTGCATTTAGTCGAGTTGCCAAGCTACTTTTTGCAAGTAATATTTCACAAAATAGTAAAGCAAGGCATTAAACATTTAAACGGATCTGACTTCACTGGCAAATTTGCTGCTTACTTTGCTTACTTTGTAAAAAAATTTTAAAAATTGAACATAATTTTGTTGCATTTTCGACAAATTTTGGTGGCTAATTTACACTTTAATGTGTACATGTTTCCAATTTCCAATTTCCAACGCGGGGCAGGGCAGCAATACCGCCCCGTAGGCTTAAGCCGCTATGTGGACTCATCAGCCATCCCCAACAAGACACTAGTTACAATTAAGTACTTCTGGGAATCTGTGAGACTTTCTAATAAATCTCACTATATCTCTAACTGTACATGTTAGAACCAATTCGATAAAATGCCAAATGCATTATTTGACATTTTGTATATTTTATATTTTTTTCAAATGGCTATTGTTTTTTCTACCATTTGTGTTCCGGTGAATTTGTGTCGTAAGTTTATAGTTGCATCAAATAATGTTCGATTTTCTAAACCCTATTACCGCCGTAATCAAATTTGCAACAATGCCTTAATTTGTGATAAATTAATTTCTGTTTTTAACTTTTCAAATGCTAACGATCCATGCTGCACCGACAGTGTACGACGAGCGTCAGGTTGCTGACGACGAAACGAGTATCGTCCGATGACGTTGAAGCGCGGCAGTGCAGCACCAAAGCGTGGTCCCTGACCCGTGCCACGAAACGTCTTGTCTGCAACATCGTGGTCACAGCCACTGCCCTCAGACCTCGCTGACTCTCGGCGTCAGTCCGACGTAGTGGACGAAAGCTGCGCCGGACGTCGAACAGTCGGGTGATGTTGAGCCAGTCGAGGTAGACATCGACGACTGGAGGGGGGTTGCCACCGACAGCGACACAGCGTACATTCACTGGCTGTCCAGTGACCACAGTGTATGTTCACTGGCTGTCCGGCAACCACTGTCAGTCGTCGCCGCTCGGCGTCCATGCACGCGCTGTCGAAGTACACTCGACTTACAGGCTCTGTACGCGATCAGATTATTCAACAAACACCCATGTACACGCTGGCAGTCAAAAATCGATAAAACAAAATTTCATCTATATTTTTGTCGAATACTGACCAACTTTCACAATTCTTTTAGGCTACTGCTAGGCTTGCTGTAAAATATTGAACAGCGAATGCTATAAAAGACGTTTTTTTTGCTGTATTGCAAATTTTTACAATAAATTTTTTTGCGCGTTTGTACTTGATATTGTTGCAATCTGTTTATCATTGCTAAAGAATTATTGAAGCATTATTTTTACACAGCGACTAGTTAGAGTTTAAGTTTTACCTTCAATTATCATGCAACTCATCGGGTTAAAGTACAGATGTAACTGGCGAAACAACGAAAGGTTCAATTTCTTTATAAAAACACCGTGAATTTTATTTAATGGTTATACTGTTTAAATGCACATTTAAGTCATTCACTGTAACAGCTGATAAGTGGTAAAAAAATGTTTTCAGTTGTGCACAAAAATGGCAAAAATGTTTTGTCGTCGAATGTCGTACCTTGCACAGTAATGCGGAAAGTCTTGCTAGCTAGGACGTTGCTTTTCATGCCACGAATCTCACACGCGTAGTTTCCGTTGTCCTCGATTGTCAGATCTGCGCTCATTGCACATCATACGCCATCGGCTATGCAGCTGCTACATGAAATAGTCACCGTGTACTGCAGTTTTAAGAACAGCAATACTTCGAGTTTGTGACAACCATGGCCTACACTCTCAACTTTTAACCTTTCTATCTCGTAGCGGCGAAAGATTAACAAAGTCTAAAGACATATGACCGATCAATCATCAATATATTGCGATATAGCCATTGATTTATGCATTATGATTTACTTTGAAACTGTGGATTTATTTTTAACTTCAACATATGGCACGTTTGTTACATTTAAGATGAAAAAGTTGTGTACCAAATTTATACTTTACGCAATTTTCTCTTCTAGCTTAAAAAGTCAGACTGGCGAATCAAACCGACAGAGAGACAGGAAGCAAATTTCAACGTTTTTTCTTTATATGATGCTTTATTTCTCCATAAGGGCAACCAACACAAATCAGGTTGCCTAAAGCAATAACATAAAAGTTTATATAACTATAATAATAAAACAAAAAAACATAAAAATTGAGAAGGAATACACAAACTAAAAAAATAAAACATTACATGCGGTGCACTGAGTATACACGCGAAAGCACAAAATCGTAATGGATGTTTAAAATTCAAATTCAATTTTTAGTAAGCGCTTATAGGCTTTGTCACTCTCGATGAGACGGTCCTTAAAATTCGCTTTTTAAACTCAGATATGCTAGAAAACCGTGATAATTTTTTATAGCTTATTTTTTAGCAACAGTGTGCTGTGTGCCTCTGTACTGCAGCCATCCATCTCTTAAGTCCTTCGCCAAGTTTAAGCAAACTGCAATCCAGTTTACTTGTGATCTTCAGTGCAAGATGGTAGATGGGCGGTTGCTGGTCGAAGCTGATATCGAAGCGTCCGGTCGACCAGAAAGGTTCCTGCAGAACTCCCATCACGTTGATAGTTGACCACTCGACGCTGTCGATCAACCACTGCGACTTGCGCCAGACCAGTGGATTGGCGAACGGGTGGAAACGACGCATGCGGAAGTCGCACTGGAGTGTGACGTCACTTCCAGAATGACGAAGCAGCTTGCTCCCATCCGCCGTCGACAGTAACATAGGCACGGAGGAGGTCGGCGCCACTGAAATTACGTAGTCATCATAACTGCGATAATTTTTGCACAGTTTAAAACTGGACAATTAAAAAATAAAAAAATATCGTTAAGTTTGATTATTAAATTCGAAATAATTCCAACTTGTCGTTCACTGAACATAAGTTCAATTTCGAGTAAAACAGTGCGTCGCAAAATGTTAGACCTACATAAAAATGCGGATCTCAGTAAATCGAAAACTTTAGAAATATTTTCAAATAAAGTTTTACTTCGATTATTATGTGCAGACTGCGTAACGAAAAAGTTTTTGAGTGAAATTTTATATACGTACAGGTATCGCAATTTTACACGAGACATCAGGGAACGTTACTTACCTGTCATATTTTCAACAGCAACAGCAACAGTCAGGCCGATCAGTGTTATAATGCAGTAATACATAATGATGCAGGCATTTAGTGTCAATTCGCTGTTTCAATTCACTATTTGCATCAGCTTTCTAGCTTAATCGACATTTTCGGCTTGGCCCGTCGTTCTCTGTAATCTGTGAATCTATAAGACTCGTCTCCGTATAGTCACTACACTGACGCCGCAACAAGAAAAGCACAACGTTGTTTGCAACAATCACACCGACTAGTAAATACGTTTTGTCGAAATTTTCGAAGCAATTAATATATCTGTTTTTCATAGGTCTACTTGTCGTTTGCTTACATCGTGTAATACAACGAGCCGTAGCGCATCCACAACGCGAGTCTTCACTCTACAGAATGTTCTCCAAATTCTATTCTACAGCGGCGCATATAAATTGTGGTTTGGCCCGTGACGCAGATCTGGGTAGAAAGCCGCTTGACACGCAGACAGAGTCTACAGGGTGGGCCAAATATGGCACCTTCTTCGTATTTGAGTTTTCTTTAGGTGTATTATGTTTGCAATTTTTGTTTAATCACGTGCCATCGTTATACGTTGGCCTACGTAAACTAGTATTATTTTTATGCGAATAAATCGTAATTTTCTCACGATGGTTAAATTAACTAACGACGAACATCTACGTGTGGAGTCACTGGGGTTCTTAAACTATTATGAAACAAAAAAAGTTTTCAAATAAACGAGCATATAAAAACTGTGAATAATTAATAGCAAATGTTAAAGTTGTTCAAACAGTACAAATGTGTGGTATTTTGCAGTTCGTTTTGCGCGACATCGACGTAGTTGAAAGAGGTGTCGCTTTTTTGGCCCACCAGCTATACATTTGCAGCCCGATCTGCCTTGGTGTTCAATCGTGCTGTGTGATTGACGCCACAGATCAGTGGTCACTTAGTGTAGAGTGGTCTCATGCCGTGAACACGCCAGACTATGTACTTCTAACCGCCATTAACCCAACTTCTCTTCTACTTTTATACTGCATGTTATGTTGACCGTAATCTACATCTTTAGTGATGTTTCGTTCGTCCGTTTGTCCCACCGTGGATGATTATTACGCAGCCGTACGTCCTAATGAGGCCACATTGGGGGGTCTCGTTCGATTACCCGCCTGTTTCCACTACGGCCTCTTAAAAACAACAAGAAGCCCAGCTGTCGCTAGGGAGGGCCGACCGTTTCAAAGATACGACGATTAATAGGTTGGAACCTTGCATTAAAAATTGCGATTAAACGGCTGCACATGAAAACATGGTCACTATTGACAGCCTATAAGAATTCGTCGTCGTTCTGTCCAACGGCACCATCGCCTACCTCACGACTTACGGTTTAGCCACAATACCGCACAATTGGCTTGGCATGGCAGAGTGCGTAATGAGCCTTCAGGGTCATCCAACGTCAATGATGTTCGTGTCATGTGAAAGGGTAATAGGTATATGCGACTTCCTATATAAGTGCTTAATTGCAACTGTGCCATATCTCTCACGTATCTGAAATAGGCTTACGACGTACCGTTTAGCCACAATAAAGCGTACTGACGTTTAAAATCATCCAATGTCGATAATTTTTATTTTATGTGAGAGAACGTATGCGATTTCCTATTAGTGACTTTCTTGAAAAACTCTCATTTTTCATACCTCCTTCTATCCAACACCAAATTTAAAAATTTTTCCGTCGCGTTGCATGCCCCAAATTTTGCGTGCAAACAGCCACAGCGCAGGACTAATTCTTCGCGTAAAAAGTTTTCCCATAAAACCTACGCGTCAGCCAGGGTACCTCCGTTACCAACAGACGGACGACAGACAGACACATCGTAGCACAAGGCCAGACCTTTAAGCTTACAGCTTAACAGTCGGCGAAAAGCGTGGAAACACAAAATGTGTATGCTTTCTTGGGCAGGAGTAATCAATGTACCTATTTTTAGTTTGATGAGTCAAAGGTCATTTCAGCGTTAGAGTTACAGTGTACGTTGCACAGTGCTGCATAACTAGACGGACGTTCGCGTAGTATGTCGACACTGGGCCGACATTTTCGCTTGCTTGTTCGGATGGCGATTATACAGTTGACGCAAGATTTTGACAGTTTAACGGTAATTGTTTGGATAGGCACTATCAAGTAAGTAGCAAAAGTGGATTCCGGTTAGATTTGTTGAATACATTCACTGACGATACTTTTTAACCAACAACGCAGCTGGTGAATGTAAAACATTATAAACTCAAAGTTAGCACTGTTATGCGGCTAAGTGTGGTGCATTTAACTGAGATTTGTGGATTGTATGCAGTAAATAACATAAAGCGGAGTATAGTTGTTTTATACAGTCGCAGTTCATAATGACTTAACGTAAAGAAAATAAACGTTTTATGCAGATGCCACAGTTCTAGTTCTGGTTGATCAGAACGTCTAGACCTGCTACGCTTCGTGCTGATATGAGTTAACGTCTTCACGCAGACAAACCAACACCTGGAAGAAAAAAAGTACCACGTAGATTTTCACCAAATGCTCAGCCAGTCACTGCCACTTATCCGCGCACAAGCTCACTTCAACTATACGCCACACGCTAATTACGAAAAAGCCCAGAATTAATTAAGACGGTCGCGAAAATGTCGACATGTTCTTAGCGATTTAAAGCAACTGTAAGCCTGACTGATGTCGCTCTCACTACAGAAAAATAAACAAACGCTCTGTGCAGCTTTCACGCGTATCCAGACTCGTTAGAGTAATGTTCCTAAGGTTCTGCTCAAAATAAACAAACGTATAGGCTACTGATGCATAAGTCTAAATTACAGTACATTGCCAGCATTGCTACTATTACTTTGGAAATAAAAGCTTTTATTAGTCAGAACAACTTGATACACATCTTACGTCTACAAAAATAATAACTAGCATCGCAATTAGCATCATCACATAAAAGAGAAATAAAAGCTTTTATTAGTCAGAACAACTTGATACACATCTTACGTCTACAAAAATAATAACTAGCATCGCAATTAGCATCATCACATAAAAGAGGTTAATACTATGGCCAATTTTTGTAAAGCGAAATTGCTCTACCGCAAACGATTCCGCCTACTGCTACACATTTATACGCAGCGTGGTCTGTCTGCTGCCTGCGTCTGTCGTCTGTCACATTCGTGCACTTTAGTTAAAATGTTTCAGAGATTTAAATGCCATTTGACAGGCACTTGTGGGGTCCAACAACACATTGTGTCAGATGGTTGGTGGTCCCTGGAGCCCAATGCGAAGGGGAGGCTTGGGGGTCGAACTACAACACCAACAACTATCGATCAGCGTTTCTGTCATCATTACCAAATTACTGTTTTGTAGTTGTTTATTGGTTCTCGTGGCTTTAAGCAGTCACAATTTTCCGAAATTTGTGAATTTTTTTGGAATAATAGACCTTGATAAAAAACATTTTGATCAAGTAGTTAAAGTGATCTGAAATTTATGACGGTGATATTTTGAATAAGCCCAATGTCAGAAACTGCCTAACAATGCAAGAAACTTCACTACTTGACTGTTATTCGCCAGATGTCGGTACTATACTGGTGGGCCTATTGTCGACTCGAGTTGACGGGTGCGAAATAGAGCAGCCATGCCTTTTACTCTGTGAGGGCTTCTAGTTTTTAGCCGGAATCGAATTGTTTCTTGCAGCGCAAGCTACACATTTCTCCGTAGCGTGGTTTGTCCGTTGTCGTCTACCACATTCATGCACCCTGCCTAAACCGTTCGACAGATTTGGATGCCATTTGGCAGCTACACAGTCTTATTTTCCAATGGCACACTGTATTAAATCGGCCTGGGTCCCTATACCACAGGGAAGGGCTGATATGGCGGTCAAACCCGTAGCCAAAATTTGCAATTCACTATTTATAATTTACCACGAAGTAGCACCGATTAGCGATTCCGCGTTCTATGAAATTACTTCGGTTTTTAATTAGTAATTTGTTAGATAGCCTTTTCGACATTTTGCGTTGTTTCTCCGGTAAATAAAAACACACATTATGCGTCATTCAACGCAAACCAGACCCAACTTTAACAGAACGCGCTCCGAACTCATGAATAAAACAGATTAAATATAATCGCTCGTTGGTAAAAAAATGTCACTAATTGCTGTGATAATGGCAGTCATCGACAGCGGCTAAACGATCGAGTGAAAAAGCGATCTCAGCCGACTTCAGCTGAAAGTAGCTCAACTATAATAATCAACTGTTCGCTTGATATGTCTGTAATTCAGCAAACATCTGAGTACGTAGAAGCCTACAGGATACATGTACTTTCAACAGTCGTGGGTTGGTGCATATCGGTTTCTTGCTCAACGCGTAATTATCGCTGCAATTAGTCGTGTTTTATGGACGACAGTTAGGCTATGTAACATGCGATGGTCCATTGCAGCCGCAGAAGACGCAGATCACACACAGTGGCGTAGCCAGAAATTTCAATTGGGGGGCTCGTCTCCCTTCCCCTCGATCCCTCCTTCCCTTTTTTGTTTTTCCTCGCTTGTCCCCCTCTTTTACCCTTCCCTCCCTTTTTTTGTTTTCCCTCTTCTACTTCCCTCCTTTTCCCCCTCATTTCCCTCAAAAGTAAAACCCCAAAATCCAGCTAGGCGGTCTGGGGGAGCGCTGAGAGCTCCCCCAGCGGGGTGTGGGGCTGAGCCCCAGCCGAAATCGAATTTGGTGCATTTTAGCTTTAAAAGATGAGATCTAGTAGCAGCAATTTTAATTATTTCCTCGAAAATAAACTGACCAAATTGGCAAATTTTGTGCATTTTATACGTATGCTTATGTTTTGTTTGGAGGATTGGGGGCCTGGGCTCCCTGGCCCCCCTTGGCTACGCCACTGATCACACAATTGGCGAAGTAGCAATCAAAACCTGCGTTTTCGCAAAAACAGTGATTTCTTCGTTTACATTATTTAATGTTCTCAATGTGGGTTATTACTTTTATAGCCAACTTTTTTCTGCTCTACAGCTAAGTTTAATATGTGGAGTAGTCATACTCAGGGCATTTTTTTCGCGTGCAGTTGTGCATGACTTGTGCAGTTATAGTTTCCGGAACCGCCGCCGTTCGCCGCCGCCGTTAAGGCCTCGGACCGCAACCAACCGTTAAGTCAGCGGTCCCGCACAGCTAAGGTTCCACGCCGCCGCCGTCGACAAGCTAGCGGTTTTAGCCGTTTAAAGAAAAAAAGTCAAACAATGTGTTGTGCTCACAGTGCTGCAAGCAGAGCCGTCAGCGCCAGTGCGCGCGTTTCGTCAGTCGTCGCAGTGCCGGTGGTAACGATCAGTGAATTAATATTAGTTCTAAATTGTACTATAGGATTCTTGGGAAAACGGTAGTAATTATCATATGTCGTTACGAATCACGTAAAAGTTGTTGCTTTTTGGTCTCAAAAATTACTACCAGTGACAAACGTCTTAGCGGTCCGGACTGCCGCTAGTTTAACGGCTAAACCGCTAAGCCCGCCATTAAGGCTTTAGACCAGCCCTTAAGGCATTACCAAACGGTTCCGTGGACTATGCAGTTGGTCGCGAAAACTTGACAAACTGTTGCTCACAGATTGTTACAAATTGGAGGAAATGCTGATGCAACATATGTAGTAAATAATATTTAACCTTGACATAACCTTGGCGTCTAATGACAAACAGAGCCAAGTATAGGACTGACAAGCATAACGCCTAGCAGTAGAACATTCACCATACTTCACATACACCTATTTCGAACTATTTGCGCGTTGTGCGCTTGATAGTTTGAACAATTATTCGCTTGTCTTCTTGCTCAGCCCACCGAGCGAACTCATTCCAGCGATCCTGTCGAATTTTCTCAGCTGTCGTGCTTCGAACGGTGAGCTATCAGGAGCAGATTTCTTGCTGAGACCGCCCATGGCGCTCGCGTCGCCAATCCGGTCGAAGATTCTCTTCTGCAGACCTCCGAACGAGCTGTATGAACCGATCTTGTCGAAGCGCCGTTTGCTGAAGTCTGAACTCATCCAGCCGTTGTTGCTGTCGAGCGAACGCTGCACTAGAACTTTCTCCAATGAGTTGACGCTGTCGTCGTCGTCGTCGAATAACGCTTTCTGCACAATCAACCAATCGTCGCTATACAGATGACATTGTTGCTGCAAATATAACATTAACTCGAAAAATGCCGCCAAACTCGTGACCACATCTTCGCCAGATACTGACCAATTAGGACTCTAAAATGCAAGATAGTATGGGCAGAAAATTCGGAACAAACTACCGTTCAATGTCCGACTATAGCGGTACCTATGCGGTATCACTACACTACATCGTGGAATATTATGCTCAAAAATTGCGAATCGCAGCAACGGCAAGCTAAACGCGCATGAACTAAGGACAATGTGTCATGGTAAATGAGCTAGTATTAACACAGTAAGATCAATTACAAATTTATCGTTTGATACAGTTGGCCTAAGTAGCAAAAATTGATCAGTCTTTTTACCGCGATCTTGGTTTGAAACGTTGTAAGCTTAAGAGAGGCCTGGCAAAAACCGCTATTCGAATCAGTGCTGCTCAAAATAGTTGCTAATTGATGTTATTTTTGTTTGGTTTAGTGACAAAATGCAATTTAATCAACTGCACTTAAATTGGAGAATGGCGTTTGGTGCAGCCAAGAATAAAGAGTTGGAGCGAAACGGCTTTTATCGCTCAGGAATGACGTTCAGTCGGTCGCTAATGGTGACGGACGGCTCTTCATTGGACTAAGCCAGTATGACATTTATCGATCTTGAAGTACAAATCGATGAAATCCAACTTGATTCTCTTACCATAGTTGCTGCTTGCTATATGCAAGATTTCTGGCACTGGTCCATATTTTCAGCAAGACAATGGCTTAGCGCATACATCGCCCTGTCCTCCAATAGGCAGCATTCTGATACTGATGACTGTCTGGAGGATAAGAGGGAAGATTACTAGAACTGTCATTACTGTTAGCCTACATATGCACGGTCATAATGGTCAGTTCTTACAATTTTAAGTTATGATTAATATTTTGTTTTCATTATGTGTTTATGTGTGCATTGCCTGGAAAAACCGTCATCGAATGGTCCCTACTGTGTCGGGCGGGGCGTTAAACCCAACTCACTCACTCACTCAAAGCACACCGAACGTGGTAGTAGGCCTGCAGCATTAATTTACGAAATAATGTAACGACGCGTTTAAGCTGTTATGCAAACTCTAACGACATGTTTATTGCAAATTTTCGGCTGAATTTACCAGTGAAAAAAATGAAAATCGGCCATTATCTAACGAAAACATGGACAAATGTTTGGTAGCATGTTTTTGACTCACGGACAGAAGTATACGAGTACAGTAGTAGTCCACGTACTGTGTCCGAATAAAAAATGGCACCATAATAAATTGCTATAATTCAGTAGAAACTTCAGGAAGAACTTGTGCAAAAGTGTTTATCGATCACTCAATCATGAACGTCGCGAATGTCCCGCAGTTGCTCGATGTGCCTTTTGGCTAAGCAGCAGTCGGCACCAGCGCAGTAAATACAGCGGCGCGACAAACCCTATAGTACCACCGGTAATAGCTTGTGATGTCGTTTGCACGGGTGGCAGCAGCGTAGCGGCCCAACAATCAAATTTCCTATAGGCCTTCGGCAGCATCGACTGATCGGAGGCAAACGGCACAAAAACTCAAAAATACTAACGCACTACAAAACAACCAGACATGACGTGGACACTATGCAGTACATATTCGTGAACTTTGTACAGAAACAACTGACAATTATAATATAAATAACACATCCCAAGAAGTAAAAAAAAATCCAGTAGATTCTTACAGTAATAGCTTAACTGCGAAAACTACAAAATGAACGTCGGTCGAAAGCCAGCAAACAGTTTGTCTGTCAGCATCGAACGATTGCTTCATGCAGATTAAACTTTTACGGACTACAGTACTGATCAAACAACGACAATCAGTCGCGCCACAGACTGACTGGTCGATAGGGTAGTGAGTGCTGAGGGCGACGTGAAATGCAGCGACTGAATCAAGCGACTCCCGGCGACTAAACACAGAGTGAATGAGAGATCGTTGGCGGGCGTGTGAACGCTAATGGAGTGCGACGGCACGAGCACTTGAGGCGACACCGGCATCGAGTGACGTCACTCGCTCAAGCCCTCAGCCTTTCACCGTCACCAACCGTTCATATTGGCGAACGCCGCTTAATGCTGCGTCCATAACTGAGAATACACCATTAAAAGTCACGCCCATGCCGCTGCAACGACAAAGCATTTTTTTCACGCGACAGTCAACAAGCAGTTTATTACGTTTCGGTCTTCAAAAGTTCCACCAATACGTCTTTGACTGACACGTCGAGTTAGTTTTAAAGATGATCGATTGCAGCGATGGGCGAAAGGACGGAGGCGCGTTGACGACGCCTGCATTTGGCCAACATTCTGATGAAGAAGAACGACTCGTTATCAACACTGATTGATTGATGTAACTCGGCCGGGCAGCACGCAATCAACGGCCGTGAATGAAATGCAGCGATGCAATGAATGATCCATCGCTGAGCGACAAACCAAAAATGACGACACGGAAGCACAGAGAACTCAGCAAGTGAACATCATCTAGAGAATGCTTTAAAACGAACAAAGTGTTAATACGCGTCACAAATTGTCCGCAGTGCCGGTGTCACCTACTATTCATAAAATTATGATAAGGGAGACAAAAATGCCAAAAAGGAAAAGCCGAATATGTAAATAACGTACAGTCGTAACTTGAATCAGAAGCTGCTTTTATTTTCGAGGTGAAACTACAGGAATCCGGACAAGCCCCTGGTCTTGGACTAATAAGCCGTAAGAATTCATCAAATTATATGGCTTAGTTTAGTTTATTAATTACTGGAGTTTCGACTTATGAGTGTATTTCAGCGACATGCTCCCTGAAAATTTTTCAGATGGAAAAAAACTGGTCAGCTAGCTAGACCTAAATTACGCGCGCCCGCAACATTGCAAAATGAAATTATTGATCTCGCTTTCGTCGGCTTTCCATTTCCAATATCACATTGACACTATCGCTGTTTAACGTCGAGAAGCCAATGCCATGCGAGATCCGTCCGTAGCAATATAATTTCTGAAAATGGGAATCTCGATAAATGCACGATGCCGTAGTTGCAAAGTGGATAAAAGATTGCGGATTTAAATTGTAACCAAAACTGCCACCAAAATCTATCGACTAGATCTTGAGCTACGCCCCACCGCTCAGAAGCCTCAAAACATTACATCAAAATAATCATTCTGAAAATTTTTTAGATCCAAATTACTCTGAATCCAAATCGCGATACAAATATCCGTCAAAATTAACGCACGTTCATAATTGCCTCCGCCAAGGAGGTTATGTTTTTGCCGGTTTTTGTCTGTTTGTCTGTCTGTCTGTTAGCAAGATAACTCAAAAAGTTATGGACGGATCTTTCTGAAATTTTGAGGGTATATCGGGCATGGCATAAGCTACAGGTGATTCAATTTTGGGCCTGATCCGGCAGGAATCCTGGATTCTGGATCGCTTTGAAATTTTTTACCATTGCGTTAAAGGGGGCATAAGGGAACCGCTGGCAAAGCGAAGATTGTGACGCCACCTGGCGAATAGCTTTGCTTTGGCGGAGGTACCTGCGCTCTCCGAGTGCTTTCTCTAGTTTTGAGTAATATTGCGGACAGAAACTGGCAGACTCACGCGATCGACGTCGCGGCAACTCTGGCGGAAGTAAGAAACGAGTAACTTGTGGTTGAAAAGAGTGGACTTGACTGCAACATAAGTTTGCAGCAATCAAGAAAAGAGCGAGTAACGGGGTTTTATAGCCAGATAACAAAAACACGGAAATGATACCGTGTGACGGCGGATAGGCCTAATGCTATATACACTAGCGCCGGAAAATCTCGGTCTTGGTCTCTTCGGAGCAGCCAGTTGGTAGTAAATTAGTAATGACGGCATTGATGCCAAACGAAGTCATTACACGCCGATTCTTCGAAACATTCCAATTAAATTACGCTTGCAGTGACGTGGACAGTCGTTCCAAATGCTGCTGTGAACTATCACGATTACAAACTTTGATTCGCTGTTACCTTAACGGCATAAAGAAAATACTAGAAGAAAAAGATGGCGAAATTATTGGATGAACACGACTAGAGAATGAACAAGTTGACATGAGCTTAAGTGTTGGATACTCCGCGCTATCTGACGAGGTCAAACAAAGTAGGAAAAGTGTTTAAGACACAGTACTTTCCATCTCACTGGAAAGGCAATGGCGAACTTTGATTACGTATTATTTATTTTCACATTAGCATACGATAATTTTGTGTTTATCTCAAAAAATGAAGATACAGCAAAACACTGAAAATGGTAGCCGTTCAAGGTTATCCAAGGTCATTGATTCCCGTACAAATCAAAAACGCTTATAACATTGTAGAGCGACTGCTCTATAGAAATCTTAGTTCTATCTTTTGCTTCTTAAAGATACGACGATGACCTAAAAGCCAACATCGCAACTTCTTTGAATCCAGTTTTTAAACGACCGCACTTAAGTAACGGTCGAGTTATTGGCATGGTTGTCGTCCGTCTGTCTATCCGTCAGTCTGTCCGTCTGTAACGGAAGTATTGTGGCATAAGTCGCTAAACTTCAAGTCTTGGGGAAAACTTTTTACACGCATAATTAGCCATGTGTGTTTAACTTAGGCATGCACAATTTCAGCGATGTAGTGCAAGGGAAACATTTTCAAATTCGGGGTTGAATGGAGGGAGAAAAATGTGCGTTTTCAACAAAAAACTGGTCATATCTTGGAAATGGTGAAAGATACAGCCAAAGTTATTATTAATCGCTAATAGGAAGTGGCATACGCCCTTTTAAATGAAATGAAAATCATCGACCTTAGATAACCTTGAAGGTCACTGACAAAAGTACGGTCGGCTATCCTAGCGACAGCTGGGCTTTTTGGTATTTAACGCCGTCGTTCGTGGTAACTTTAACATTTTAGGATACACCTTTTCTGGCAAACACTAGCGTTACGTAATTGTCCGTTCGTGAATGCCTTGGATCGTTTGGACAAAGCGCTAGAGTGTAACGGACAAAGAATAGAGAGACAAGCATGTCGAAGATAGCTTGCACAGCGCTCTGCGTGGCAAGCGTGCTGCCGCACTGTAAAAAATTGACGATTAACTTTGCTGAATTACGGAAATTAATGAGCTGCACTAAAAACTAAGGGAAATGACACGATATTACATTTTAGCCATTTCCGACGTTGCAACAGCTGCCTGACTCGGATAGTACTGGGAAAATGACCGGATGCTCGGACGTTATACTCTATAGCACATCAAACACGTAGGCCAAGTGATGCGCTATAGAATAACTATAATATAATCACGCTAAACGAATTACGATAATTTTACAGAACAACGTATGTAGTTAGCCGCCGGAATAAGCAGCTGACGAATTTGTTTTTTAACGATAACGGTTGTTCCGGTATATGTTTCAGAATTAGAAAGTTGTTAAAGTTGAATAATCAAATTGACTTATGCCAAGTCGTTGACAATGCTACAGAAAATCACAATGAGTGTCTCGTGGTAAAACTCAACCGGCCAACATTTTGTAACTAAATTGCCATCAAAAACTTAGCCCTTTATTACTTTGCAGCAATTTCGTTTAGCCAAAACTATTGCAGCATATGAGGTTTTGACGTACAGAAACGGCGATGGCTGCGGACGACATGCGGTAACGAATAATAATAATAATAAATCGAAAAATGTTCTTTATTACTGTAGACAACTTTTCAATTGTTTGCTGCAGTTGTGCAATTTGGTTGTTAATGACATGCAAAAGTTTCGTAAAGCAGTAAGCTACAAATCGCAAAAAGTTATAATTTATCTTTAGCAATTTAAAAAAACAAAATACCATAATTATTGTCAAAAGTTAATCTATTTGTGAATTGCATTTTTAATAAATAGCTCATTAATTGACCGGTAGCGCCCGGTATCAAGCATCGTAAAACCAAAAATGACGGATAAATTTTTGCCGATAATCAATCGATTTTTTTCTTTCGAAGATTATTCATTTTCTTACCGCCTGAGAGAGCTCGGTGCACGTGGCAATGAAGCACAGACCGATAATGAACTGACTCAAGATCGACATCATGACTCCACGAGTGTTATGATCTTGTCGATATTATCATTAAGAATTAATCGTTGATGTGGCGGCGCACAGAACGGCGACACTGTGAGCGATGATGTTTGCGGAGTTCAGTGCGCGTGGCTGCTGCTGCTGCTGCTGCTCTCTCTCATAGACATGGTGTTGCATATCAATCCGTTAGTCTCTGTCGTCTGCAGCTTTTATGTTATCTACACCGTGTCCCAAAAAAAGCATCCCTGACATTTTCGACTGTAACTTGAAAACCAAT
>Ga0209367_1001185_pt1 | contig 31049 bp, 21 predicted proteins | sample WorMetLIZISLAND2_FD_187412 | JGI IMG/M metagenome (GOLD analysis project Ga0209367, IMG submission 187412) | Marine gutless worms symbiont microbial communities from Max Planck institute for Marine Microbiology, Germany - Olavius geniculatus... ...
GGAAAGGGAGAGAGAGAAGGAGAGGGCAGGGGAGGGAAAGAAGGGGAAGGACGACTTGCATCCCACACTTTTTTAGGCCCTGGGCTATTAAGGAGAACAAGGTAGGCGATTGTACCGTTGGAACTGTCGTAGTAGCCTAACCATGCGGTAAGCGTTTTGGCTGCAGTTCGCAATGCAAGTATTCGGGTGCAGTCAGTAGCCTCGTTCGAGGAATTAAAGAGTCGTAGGAAGTCCTAAATAGTATCACTGAATAGCGGTCGGACCACTCTATTTGCTTCTTCAGTCAGTTATTCGGTAAGGCTTGCTGTTTAGTCACAATACACGTCACAGACGACAGGCGGACGAACCTTCAGCGCGAACCGTATTAAGCGAAGAACCGTAGGCCTATTCAATGCCAGCTTATAGGCCTTATAGTCATTGACAAAGACAGAAAAGTTGATGACTAATTAATTGCTTGAGTGGTTGGTTAGTTGATTGACTAACTGACTGATTGGTTTTTGACGCGCTACAGCTATGCTGTTAAAGGAGGGGTCACACTGGCCGTCTGGCCGTCGTTTGGATGGCCGTCTGGACCGCCAGTGTGACCCCTCCTTAAGCGTTACTGGCACGATGTGTCTGTCTGTCGTGCGTCGGCTGAATGTGACAGATGTACCCTGGCTAACACGTAGGTAGTAGGCAAAAACTTTTCACACGAATAATTAACACTTTGTCGAGGCTTGCCGCGTACAAAATTTGGGGGTGCAGTGCAAGTGAAATACTTCCAAATTTGGGGTTGAATGGAGAGGTAGGAAAAATGTGCGTTTTTCAACCGTAAACTGACCATATCTCAGAAACGGTGGGAGATACGGTCAAGGTTATTAAAATTCACTAATAGGAAGTGGCATACGTTCATTCAGATGAAATAAAAATTATCGCCCTCGGATAACTTTAAAGTTCAATACGCGCTATTGTGGCTAAACGGTGCGGCGTATCTCAGAAACGGCGAAAGTGACGGCAAAGGTTGCTATCAATCACTAGGCTAATAGGAAATCGCAATGGCCTTTCAGATGAGATGAAAATTATCGACCTTGGATGATCCTGAAAGTCAGTACTGCAACAGGAACTTTATAAGCTGTAGTGCGTCTTCTCTAGCGACAGCTGAGCTTCTTGTTGAGTCTTGACTGGACACGGTTCAATCGGTAGCCCCAGACTAAAATATTATGCTAAAGCATGACTGTAGCCGGCAAATTAGGTCTACTCAAGAACCCAACAGCGTTTTGACAGCAGTATGGGCCTAGACCCTATAGCAGCCTATTATAACGTCATGCTTCTTTGCTTGCCATGCTCACCTTTCAACGCAGAACTCGGAAGGAAAGTTTACCGGTAGACTTGTAGTAGACCTACTGCAAGTCTGTAATACTATTGCAGTAGTCGGTCGTGTAGCCTATGCATCTAGGCCTACGTGTTCTGTCAGCGATGGTGATTTTCTCCACAAAATGGTCGTCCGGTTTGATGATGCTGCTGCTGATGATGGTCGTTTTCAATTGCGGTATTTATTGTTCTCAGTATAGTGATTTATAGCATAGATACGTAATAAAAATAGCAAATTAGATCAGAAATCAAAATTCGTCAGAGGTCGTGCGCGTTTACTTCATTAGCTCGTAAATCCAACTTGATGTAAGAGTTTGCAGAACCACAGAAAATTATTCTGCCTATTACCACCGTACCGGCCGACCAGACCAATAAGTTTAATTACAGCTTTTAGTCGTCTCTGTCGGGCGTTGGGTTTGGCATATTTTACTAAAACATGAATTGGTCCAAAATGTAAAAACATACTGCACTTTAGGCCTAATAAAACTGACTGAATTGAAACTCAGCAAACTTCAATCATGTGTCAGTGTTAGATGCTACACTGCCCGAAGCTGATGCATTGGATCGGCCCAGACCCGACCCATTAACCCATCGACAGATCCGACACACTGTCCAAATGTTCACTGCGCATGCTCCGTGTCACGTGACCTGTAGGCAGGAGGTCCAAAATGACCACATATTTGGAATTCCCGAGGCCATATTGCCTATTCACTATACAACTTTTCTGGGCCTACGATGACGATTAAGGGTCGTTTATAGGTGAACTTTTTATACAGGAGCGTTTTTGGCCGAAAATTTCAGTCCGTTTTTGGGCCCGATTTTCGACTTTGGGGGATTTTTCAGGGGTTAGATATTAACTTCGAATTTCGGTTCCCGAAAAGGTTTGACCCTTGCGTGAGGCCGCGTTGTCCGAGCCATCGCGCGTGAAAATCCGCCGGGCGGTCAGACCTGTAGGTTGGTCAACAACAAAAAATATATATATCGGAGAAAAATTTTCGTTATATTTCACCCATTTGCCGAGAAGCTCCCAATGGTCGGATTTGCACGAAATTTTGCACAGGAGGTCGTCTCGCGGACGTAATCACCTGTTTCAAATTTTATGTCGATCGGTTGAGGGGTTTCGGATCTGCGCGGGGTCGAAGTTTGCCATTTTCCATCGACTTAGCTGGTCGCCATTAACACAGGGCTGCGCTACCGCGCGCCTGTGGTAAGTTTTACTGCAGTTATAGGCTTAGTCGTTACGTGCACGGTGTAGCCTGTAAAACACTTCCTTGTTGAGACTTACATGGTCCGATGACAACAGCGTGACGTACATGTACGCTGATAGAATAGCAGGCCGCTTCAGCACACCCAGCGCGCAACGCCGCGCAGCGCACAAAACTGGTTGCGTGCCAGCTGTCAAGATATCATCACAAAAGACCAATGGTCTCCAAATTTGCCAAATGGACTCAATGTATGGGATCTCGTATGGGATGCAATGTTGGAAGCTTACCGCAAGCTTAAAACAAAGCTGAAAACAAGCGCCGAACTTATGGAAGAGCTTCAGGTTATCTGGGGTAACCTGCCAAAAACACGGACCGATCGACAAGGCTGTAAAAGATTTCTCAAATAAGGCGACTGGAGGCTGGTGTTGTAGCTTGGAGCTGGCGGTGAACACTTCGAACATTAACAGTGAGAATGGAATTCAGGCATTTGATCATTATTTAACTGTGTTGTTTCAACGATGTTATTAAACTGGTGTTGTAGCCGGAACATTTTTGAATGCTGAAAAATCGGTAGGCGGTCATGTTAAAAAGTCTGTAACTTCGTCGATTTTAACAGAATCACATTTTGCTTGGCAGTTAGATGTAGAAGGTTTTATTAAATAAATTTGTGAAATTTTGAATTAAAATTCCGCAGCGAAAAACTTTAGGGGCCCACTTTTTTGCCGCACCCTGTAGATAGTGCTCAAAGCAACAGTACAATACCTGACTAGTGTCAACGTTGCAACACAAAATGATCCACCTATTTAAATTAAAACCTCTCTCATACAAATGCCAAACCGGTCTTGATCATCTCTGTCGCTTTGATACAGTGTTAACAATTATTAGGCGAAATCTTTCTAGCGCCAGTGATATCGCCTATAGACGCATATCTTTTATTGTGCGAGGATCTGTCTGTTTGTTTGTCTGTCTGTCACAATCTTGCACTCTATTTTAACCGTTAGACGGATATAGGCCTAGAGTTAAACACATTTGGCAGGTAAAAATTTGTGATACTAGAGTCCAATGACACATTGTTCTACATAGGAGCCATGACCCCAAGTGAAAGGAAGATTTAGAGGGTAGAACCCCCAGCCAAAACATGCAATTGCAAATTGTTGCTGCTACCTGGTCAATAGAAAAACGAGCAATTCCGTTTACCTCAAAAGTTATTTTTTGCGCTTGTCATCATTGCTACAGCGGCTAACATAACACAACACAGTAGATTGAGTTGTACGACGAAAAGCGAGAGCGTGTTAAACCTGGTTCACTAACGTTTATTTCACACTCACGGTGATTATTTGAAGAATACTTGCTACTGCATTGGTTTTGTTTATACAGGCACGCTTGTTTGGTGTCAGCAATACACACACATTGGAGTGATGGTTGGCGAATCCGTAACGCTGCAGAGCACATATCACCATTGCGACGAGTTCATTATATATCCATTGATATCCATTGACTGTTGGCACAACTCATATAATTTTATTGTAGATGGTGAACTGATGCTACAAGAAAACGACACGGATAGATTTAACTTCAGTTGTAATTGCCATACCGGTAGCTCAGGCCTAACGTGTGAACTGACAATAGTTGACGCTCAGGTCGAAGACAGCGGAGAATACTTTTGCCGTGACCGTGATCCCTCTCTCTCTTCAGCCTACTTCAGAGTTACCTTAATACGTAAGTTTCTTGTCATTGTCATCAACGTGCACGTTCTGCTAATTGGCTGAATGTAAGTATTTGAACAGCGTGCGGCCTGTCATGTAATGTATGCGACTTTCGACCATAAGTTACAGGTCGTGTCGCTAATACATTCACGGTTCGACTACGGCAGCGCTATGCTGGCCAGTTCACCATCGAACACTGTCGACTGACTGCAGTCTCTGCTGAACGCTGCTGCACGCCTCGTTTGTGTTCGTCGTATAGCGGATCGAATACAAGCTCGCTGTATTTGTCTACCGTTGCTTCCACGGTCTCTTGTCTCACGGAGACGTTTACGCTCTGCAGCACTGACGCCGTCGTCGTTCTGCCGACTCTACACTGTCAGACCACAGCCCTCTAGATTAGAGGGCCATGGTCAGAGAGAGAGGGCTTTTAGCATCGTCGCAGCCCGGGCGTGAAACTGTCTGCCAGCACCGTGAACGCCTCAGAACTAAACTTTTTTTGCAATTTCATGACTTCTAACATTCAGTAATTTTAGTTTATTTGCAGACAGTCTATTTGATTCTCCGTACCTCGCCATTTCGCCCACGTTGTGCTAAATGTCCTTGAAGTTACTTTGTGACATCACAGTACCGTAAACTAAATGCCAGCTATGCTAAACATTCGTAGCTATTGGAGATATTAGTTGTGCACTTCGACACAGACAAAAACGTTTATAGCCACATGTTACCTTCAACATGAATTTCATGAGGCTAAAACTAATTTTTTGCAACTGTTGTTTTACATGTATAGCCATGGTCTAAAGCATTAAACCCGTTACATTTTCAGCCGATCTGTTGCGTTTGTTATGCTGTCAGTGTCGGAGCCAGTTGGTCAAATAATCGAGAAACGTTTTGTCGCTGGAGACAACGTGACGATATCATGCAGTGTCGACTACGCGGGTCCTGAGACGCCGTACATTGAGTGGACAGACGACGCTGATGAGGTCGTGACAGCTGGAGCAACGGAATGGACAGAGTCGGACAATGAGACAAATCCCGACAATGCCACCTTGACCTTCGCCAGCGTCTCTGAACTGAGCGTTTTTGTTCCAGACGACGCCGAGTTTCTGCCGTCTTATACTTGTTCCGTTCGGTTTTACTCGTACAATCAACGTCCACAGACACGCAAAATTTATAATAATTATAATAATTATTTCGGGGATTCTATAACAAGTTACTCCTGGTACCGCAATGTGTACACACCATACAACTGGACATCGGCAGAAACAAAAGTCTCATGTGAGTAACATTGTTCTATTCATCCATTAACCAGCGACTCAAATATACACAGCAAATCATATAACTTACATGTATCGTTACGAATTAAAACGAATTGTTATTTGCTTTGAGTCTTGTAACATGTCCGTAATTTTTCAGTGCTGATTGCATGGTCAATCCGGGATTATTAAAGTAGCCTGAATAATGCAAACTATTGCTAAATCTACTAAAACAGCTAAAGTGGAGTCTAGTCTAGGAAATAGTCATAAAAATGATGGGTGAACACGTGAATTTTAGTCTCTGGCGGAAGCTGGATAACGATTCTGCACTCGGCAGTTTTCGGCTAAAGTCACGTAGGTCTAGGCCTAGTCCGGCAGATCGATCGTTGCAGAACTGCAGGTCCGTGGGCCGACAACCGGGAAAGTTATAATGACGCATGTAATGTGCCCCAAAACACGAAAACAGTGTTGTGCTAGCACTGTCCAGTGCTACATAAAATCATTGACGTTGCATCAATAAACAGTTTTCATTGAGGAGATTTTTCGCTGAAAATTCCTTCCAACATTTCCTGATTTTTAGTCAATTTTCCTGACTTTCGTGACAGCTGTTAAATTCCCCTTTTCCAACATTTTCAGGTTATCCAGACAAGTGGTAGTCTGAATACCGTTGTTAGGCAAAAACGTTTAGCGCAAGCGATTCCGCTTATAGCTGCTCATCTCTCTGTGGTTTGTCTGTCGTCTGTCACTATTTGACAGGTACACATCAAGGTAAATGTGTGTTAAATGGAAATCCCTGGCTTCTAAGAAAAGCTGATATTTTCGAGGTGAAACCCCCAGCTAAAATTTGTAATTGTTTATTTATGATTTACCATGTGTGACGATCCGTCGGAGATTCTGCGTTTTACTGAATTAATTTGATGCTTGTCTGCTACCAGATTGTCCGCGTGCTGAGTGGCTGAGGGGAATGCACGAGAACTCCAGCGTGAACAGCACTTTGTCGTGCGGCAGCGACGCGCATCCAGCGGCACAGTATCAGTGGACGATCGTTCGTGGTTCCGGCGCCGCCAATGGATCGCTGTTTGTCATCGACTCGCCGGGCTTTTTCAACGTCAGCTGTACCGCCTACAACTTCCCCAGAGCGTCCGGTGACCAGTGCACAGGAACAACGCTCTATGCGACTGGCTATGTTCATCCGGCACCGCAGTGCGATGATGCAGGTATTGCCATTAGGCAGATTCGCTCGTCTGTCGTCCGTCTGTCTGTCACATCCCTGCCCAATGCTTAAACTGTCCGACGGATTCAGATGCCATTTTGCAAGTACACCTGTGGAGTTTAACGACATATTGTCACATTGTGTTAGATGGGGTCCCTGACCCCAAAGATAATTCGAGATTTGGAATAGAATCTTCAACCACAATTTTTAATTTTCGTTGCTTCTGACTTACGAGAAAAGACTATGATACAGTAGTGTACATCACCTGGCGGCAGCATCGACCAGCTGCTAGTCTATTCTGTTGCTTTGTTGAATTAGTCTGGTCCCAGTTTCATCGGTTGCGTTCAGACATTGCATGGTAAATTTATTATATTTTTTATACTTTTACCCATTAACATATTTTCTAGTTGTCCGACTACGCTTCGGCGATGTCTTTGACACACATCAATAATTTTTTACTGAACTTATATTTTTTATCTGTAGTGCACCCTAGGACGTACACGAACAGTTTGGTGGCACGCTCTTACGCGCGACAGACGCGTTTTAGCCGTCGTAATTCTGTCCGTCCGTCCGTCCGTTTGTCCGACTGTCTGCCACACGAGTGGATCAGTCAACATCGGTGCAAGCTAGGATCACCAATTCTTCAACGTCAACTAAGGCCTACCGGGAAGACTTTAGTTTTAGAGTCCGCAAAGCTTTTCCGTAATTCGAAAAGGTCACAGTGAGCGAGAGCGCTAAATGAGAGGGGTAGGGAAAAGCCGTACGCGCGCCTTCAATTAGCACCAAACGCAATGACCTTGGCTCACTTTAAACGTCAAAAATAAGGGTTTTATGGATTTTTTGGCGATTTCGAGCTGCAAAACACATTTAAAAGACAACTGCGCCAAAATTACTACAGAGATAGACCAGGACAATGCTTGCGTATAAAATTTTTTAGCATTATATGTACATTTTGACAGTCTAAATCTCGACCCTCTAGGTTCAAACAAGCTTGCACTCTCGGTTCGGTTATCAAAGATGGATACCCCTTAAATTCTTATTTTACTGCTGTTGGCTCGTCTAGCGTTATAGTCTAACGGCTGCAGGTAAACATAGACTTGCTGTGCTTACCGTAACAAGATCTGCTGACGCGCGCGTTTTTAAGGAGTGCTAGCATCGGTGACCTTAATCGAAGTTAAACCTCCAAAATATATGATTTTAATATTTTTGACGATTTTCGGCTGTGGCGCAGTCTTCAAGAGCAAATTGCGACGAACTGGATGGAGATAGACCGAAACTACCTGCAATTAGAAACTGCTATAGGCTGTCGCGCGATCATGAGCATCAGCTCAAATTTCCTGTATTTGACTGCCGGTGTAGAACTATGTGTATCAGTGCAAATGTGACAGAAGTGAAGGTTGCTGAAGGTGAAATGCTTGCAGTAGTAATTGCTCTGGGCGTGTTGCTGGCAATATCTCTGATCGTTAACATTGTCGTCATCGTATTGGTCATCATCTATGCCAGAAAACGTACGTATAGTGTAAACCTAAGCTTTTTTATTTTACGCGGGTGGCACTCGTACTGCTTATAGGGCCTACATGTATGTCTACTATACAGTAGGACAGTGATTTTCAACCGAGGTTCCGCGGAACCCAAGAGTTCCGCGAGCATCTGCCAGGGGTTACGCAGCTGGCCAGTGAAAATAACCCAGCGTGCAAAATTACGCCAAAGTCGTAGAAAATCACTCAACACCAAACCCTTTGTTCGAAATTGCGCTTCTGCGCGTCTATTTTCGCATAGACCGACTGTGTAGCTGTGTTGAATCATTTTTGTTTTTAGTAATTTTGGCCCCTATGCACGACATTACTCAACTCCGTAGATTAATGCATTATCAAAAACGAGAAGGAAGAAAAAAGAACGTATTGATTAAAATTATAGTTACGAAATTGTTTGATTATTTACTTAGTCAATTCAATTCTTTGAACATTCTGTTAAGAAAAAAAGACACGTAAGCATATGTCCTAGGGCGTCCACGTGATAATATCTGCCAGATTTTTGCGTTTATAGGGGTTTTCGGGGATGGGCCATTGAATGATGCCAATCGCATTTTCCCCCGACCGACTTCCGTTGCCATGACAACGAAATTTTGGACAAAATTGGCTATAACTCGGTCTGTGTAAGAGATATCTGCGAGATTTTTGCGTCTATTGGGGGTTTTTGGGGATTGGCTATTGAATGCTGTCAACCGCATTTTTGCCCACCGACCCCCATTGCCATGGCAACAAAATTTGGGACAAAATTGACTATAACTCGGCTTGTGTACGAGCTATCTGCGATATTTTTGTGTCTATATGGGGGTTTTTGGGGATGGGTCAGCGAATGCTGCCAATCGAATTTTACCCCGATTGACCCTCGTTGCAATGGGAACGAAATTTAGGACAAAATGCGCTATAACTCGACATATGTACGAGATATCTACGAGATTCTTGCGTCTGACAAGGGGTTTTGAGGGTGGAGCAAATAAATAATTTTAGTAAGTCTACCACGGTTGACTTTTGTTGGCAACGAAATTTGTAGACTTTTTGCCAAAAATTGGCTAAAACTCGTTTAACTTCGAGATGAGCTCGGACTTTAGTTTGACTCGACTTTATAGACGTTTGTGGTCGGCCATTTTACGCAACGGTCCAATAACTGCAATAATACGATTAGTTAAATTAGCATTATTGAAGTGTTTTCCGGGCCGGTGATGCGTGCAATATTAGTTTGTTTATTTATATGGCCTTTTCGTAGATATAACAGGATTTCTGTTCAGTATTGTCAGCTATGCAGGCCAGCGGTGACGTCATGCCTGACGAGTGTCGTCTGCTTTGTTCAGTCACGCCGTTAGGTATTAAGTAACAGTTATAAGCGGCTTGGCTACTGTAAGAAATATCTGAAGCGCAATATCTTTGTAACTGATCACCAGTAGGAAAACAGTATTTTAGTAATAAAACAGCAAATATAAATGTACAAAACATCAGCTTATACGCTTGTTAACGGCAACATTTAAGGGCGTGCACACCGAAAACAGCAAAATTACAAAAGGTGATATTATTCAGCAGCACATTGACACACAGTCAGTGTGATGCGGGCAATATCACCTTTTGTAATTTTTGCTGTTTTTGATGTGCAAGTTTTTAAATGTTGCCGTAAACAAGTGTATAAACTGATGTTTTGTACATTTATTACTCGTAACAATCACTTCTGAATTCGTGGCATCGCACGGCTTTCGTTTGGCATTCGCTGTTTAAAATACACTAAACTTGGTCAGTTTATCCTGTAAAATTATAATTGTCGCCATCAGATCTCATAGTTGAAGGCTGTAATGCACCAACATTGATCTTATGACGTTTCCCAGATCCCCAAACTAAAATTTAGGGGTTTTACGTCTAAAGAAAAAGGGGAGAAAGACAAGAAAAGCCCAAAAAAGGAAAAAAGGGGGTGCATAGGAAAGGGAAAAACAAAAAAGAAAAAGGAGGAAAGGAAAAAAGCCGAAAGGAAAAAGGGAAGAAGAAAACTATCTGGATTTGCTCCCTCAAGAAACATTTTTAAATACGCCACTGCAAAAAATCATGCTTTTTACGCAAAAACCTTCAGCTTTTGGGGGACTTCGTCCCTAGACCCCCTACCGGGGCTTTGCCCTTGGTCCCCCTTGGGGGACTTCCGTCCCCTGACTTATTTCCTTCACGCTGCCCAAATTGAAATCATGAATGATGAATACGCCCCTGCGGCTGGACTAGAAACATATTTGTTGATTAGAGTCGATATCAGAAATATGTATACCCGCTGGTTATTTTGTGGGTCTAAGATTTACGCCGAGTGATCACTGTGTTGGTAGACTGTGTGCGCATGCGCAGATAATATTTCACTGGCGGCGCTGATTGGTTGGTCGTCGACTGCAGCAGACGGTGGCCGAGGTAAACGCAGACGTAACGGTTACATTGACAAGCCGCAAACAGTCATCGTACCAGCTGCAGCCATAAACCCCCAGTCCAACAGGTAATCAGAAACGTCTTTAGGCTTATATAATATTCTGTTATCGGTATCGATCAGTCAGTCGAGAGTTACTAAAGAAGTAAAATGTTGATAAAAAATTATGTCCTCCAGCAGCGTATTCCAGATAAGCTAATGGGTTCTAGTCAGCGGCGTCGGTGTATTGTGTAATGTCAGACAGTCATTGGCGTTTTAAGATATGGGAACTCTCTGCACTCGTCATGTCCCATGAAACTGAAACACTTTGGTTTTTGGACGTCTAATGAAAGCGGCACGTTTTTGAAACTCGGAAACGCTGAAAACGGCACATATTTGCGTTGTCGTGCTACAGTGAAAGAGGGCATCGTGAATACTCCACTATGTATTGTACTTTTTGCGTTTTAGTGAATAAAAATTTTTAGTTTTCTCTTCGAATGTTAGGTATCAGCTGAACACACAGTCCGAGTGCGAGTGTCCGGTCGTGAAGGACCAGGGAGCGATCTATGAGGAGACTGACGTCGATGACACACGAGGCGCTTACGAGGATCTGCAACGTCGTCGCAATGATGCGGATGACACACAAGCGACTTACGAGGGTCTGCAGGCTGATGACGCACAGGGGAATTACGAAGGTCTTCAGCGTCGTCGCGATGATCAGGGTCAAGCGCCAGTCGATGACACACGAGGCGCTTACGAGGATCTGCAACGTCGTCGCAATGATGCGGATGACACACAAGCGACTTACGAGGGTCTGCAGGCTGATGACGCACAGGGAAATTACGAAGGTCTTCAGCGTCGTCGCGATGATCAGGGTCAAGCGCCAGTCTACCAGCGACTTGCCAGCAATCCAGCACGAAAATCTGTTTATCCGCCGCCCAACACTAACCGACCCAAGGCCGTCCCGCGCAAATGACTATCCGCACAGGCGTTTGCTACCTTTTCCATTCGGAAACGTTTCTTCTATTTCTCCTTCCCTTTTCTGTTATTTTTTTTTACTTAGCACTCCCACTTCTCACTTTTTATGTCTTTGTATACCGACATATCGACACGTTCTTGACCATAATTATGAAAAGCACATCACTAGTTCTTTTTCGACACAGGAAATAAAATACTAAATACTAGATCTGCAGTTTCGACAATTTCTATACCGGCTTTCCACTCGAATCCATGCATCATTTTATTTCTAGAATAGACGCCTGGGGAGTAGGTTACTCTTAGCTTCTTTGGACAAGTCTGTGCTGTTTTTGGCGCATTTTGCAGCTGAAACTATGCAGCTTTTTGTCACTTGCATAATGGAATATTTGTCTGTTAATCTATTGTATTGTTTTGATTTTTTACATGGTCTTCTCAGGGTTTTTAAAACCCTTTTTAAGTGATTTACTAAGTGATTTACTAGCGTTTGCCCAAGCGAAATGATGTTTGGTTATAACATTAGCGTGGATAGAAAAAAACTGATAAGTTACTTTGTGTGTATGTAAATCTACATTAACTGTAAATTGTAAGACATTGTTTTTGACGACTAATTGCTACTGGTACAATTATAAGTAATTTGTAAAAGCATGCAGATTTAGTATCCTTCGGGTGGGCGACATACTGTTTGCTTTTTACTGACGTGTACATTATTGGTGTGTTGGGTAAACAAAGATTGCTTGCTTGCTTGTTTGATTGATTGAATGACTGACTGCTCAAAGCTCAAACAACAATTGCTAAATGGGGAATAAGCGAACGTAACTGTTATTTTTAGTTTTATGTCAACTTTCAAGAGTTTATTGATTTATAGAGGGTGATTTTTGTATCATATCTAAAATGTAGCAGTACTGCATAATTATGATTTTGTTTTCATTTTAATATAATTTTAACTAACAAAAATAGTTTATTTTTGGGTGATGTAACGTTTTTGTGAGCCTGGTCAAATTGTCTTGTCATCTGGGTTTAATAAGGTTTACGTGCTGGCATTTTGGCAAAAAAACGATGACGAAAATGATGAACGTAAATACTTTTCTACGTTCGAAGTATTAAAACCGCACGAAAAATCACTGGTTAAAACGCGGCTATCTACAGACCTACGTATACATGTACACTGACACTTCAACAGACTACACGTAAGCTAGAAGCGAACTACAAGTGGAACGTTAAATACAGCTAAAATCACACGAAACACTCCACAACAATTCTAACTTCACATACAGACAAGCCAAATATGACTGTTTTCTACACTCTACTAGCCGAATACAGTCTTTTGATAATTAGGCCTACAGTTGTAATAAGCACTTGTAGACGTTTTTCAATATTGCATTTCATAACGCGTAGGCCTATTAAAACGTTTCGTCTAACGTTGTTTTGGTTTATTTTTAACAAAATGTTGAACGATTAATATGAAAATAATGGTGATTTAAAACAACAATAATTATATACAAAAATAACCTCTACTGACGAAATAATAACAGATTTTATATTTAAATTTACTTCTTTTACTGCCACACAACAAAAGCCATGCAAAATGTTTAACAATATTTTGATCAGAGAAATTAAATAATTACAATTAATGTTATATACCGAAACAACGGATTTAGTCAATACGTCAAATAAAAAAAGTCTGAGATTAAAAAATGCATAATTATTACACAAAGACTGTTCTAACTCATGGCCAAAAACCCCGAACCTAAAATCAAAGTGAAACAGCACATCGAGGTACCTGTACAACAATCTAGTGCAACGTATAAACTTGGTCAAGTAAAGTAAGTTGTGTAAAAACTAGCGTAACAAAAATTGCATTAGCCTACTTACAAAAACTAGAATCTCTAGCTTGACTATGCCCGTAAATCAGCGCTTTATCCAGCTTTCCAGAGCGTCGTGGAATAAAAACTGCTAGGGGTGGTGCACAACCTGAATGTCCAAAAATCTACGCTGAACTCTAAGAGAAAAGTAGGGTCGTTGAATAAAAAAGTGCCGCTCTTCAGGGAACAGGGACTACGAAAAACGGGGAGGACTGTAAGCTCCGCCAGCATGGTTTAGGGCAGAGTCCAATTACCGGTACTGCTCTTAGTTTCTACCATTTTAACACTCACGACAACCCATAATAACTGGGCTAATTTTCGATCACAAAAAGCTGCTTAGTGCCTTCAAGGGAAAAAGAAAAAAAAGACGCCTCTAATGATAAAACACTGGCAATAAATAGGCCTACACATCAATAGTATGTTTTACAATAAACAATAGTTGGTGATATGTTAAAAAGTTTCAAGTGAAACAAAACAAGCAGCGTTCCTAAGTGAACGAAGCTGTAACAGTAATTATTGTTCAGCTGGTCTAAACCGTGCGCAGGGTGCAAGAAGAGAAAACGGACGGAGTTATTATGCATTGACGCAACTTGTTCTGTACATTTCAGAGCTTTATCCACATTCACCGATCGGCGCCACCGGTCCTAATGTTTCGTTGGACTGCAACAACAACAGTTTGAAACATCAAAAAATTTAACACCAATATAAACAAGATAAAAAAAAATCAGTACGTTTACGAACTGGCTCGATGTGGCTCGGTAGTTAGTCTTACGGTAACGTGCCGTCTTGTAATCCTGAGGTCACTCAGGGGCACAGGTTCGGGTAACGACCTTAGGCAAGTTGTTCACACACATGTGCCTCTGTCACCAAGCAGTATAATTTGGTACCGGCTTCACCGCTGGGACGTCAACAGGCACACCGCGCGATACACTGGCCCCGTATCCGTGGTCTCGCAGTGTAAAAACTGGTGTCTGGTTCAGGGCCTTAGGAAACGGAGATCAGCACCGCCCTATGGGCCTTAAGGCTTGGGAAAGAACTTTACGTTACTTTACTTTACGTTTACGAACGTAGAGATGATTCCGGTCTCTAGGCAGTCAACAGGTATGTGACGTATCGCAGACCTACATTCTTTTCCCCAAGCTCGCGGATAGCTGCAGAGCATTGCTACTTTTTGGCTAATGCTATATGCTTAGTATGCGAGGCAATTGTGTCTGAGTAACTGACAGGAACAAAGCCAGGAAACGACGATCACCGCGACCTCTTAGTAGCGAGCAAGTCCGATGAAATCTTTGAGGCCCCGTATCTCCATAACCGTTCAAGATAGACGCATTTTCAGCATTGACCATCCATACAATTATAATTAACCGACTAGCTATAAAACATTTTGCAATAAAACTACAGATATAAATGTATAAAACGTCAGTTAATACACTTGTTAATGACGATGTGCAATGTACGGTGTCCATCGTACGAAGATTTACCGATAAATTCCGAGAGCTTCTTTTTCTTTTGACAGAAACGCGTCGGTCTCCGTGGTGTTGTTATTGTTTCGTGCTCTCACTGCGCCCGTGCGTTGCTTCTGCAACCAAGTTCATCACAACACTTTGTGCTAGCCAACGTTTATTAATAGGCCTACATGTTTAATAAAAAAATCGCCTTTTATGGACAAAATGTCAGCAAATTTCGTTTACATAGATTTTACACTGTGTGATTCCATCGGTAGATGACGCTCGTACGGTAGCTCTGAGATTAGTTTCGCACAAAGAACTACACACACCTTTTAGGTTTTAACTCATTTAATGTGACATATATCTTGTTCCATGGGCTAGGTTATGGAATAATGTTTTTTCAGCAATTTCCTGACCTGTTGATCTTCGTGTTCGATCCGTTCTTCGCCGGGCAGCATGTGATCGAGCCAGTAGAGCTCGGTCTGCGTGAAGACCATGTCCATCACCTTGCGAATGCCCATCAGAGCCAGCAGCTGTAACAACGTATCAACACAAGTCAGCATCGTTATCATCAGTATAAAACCTGCCCAGAGTAGTTACCTGGCTAGAATAGCCTACGACATTTCGTCACACAAAGCATGCAGGCTACGTTATTTGTGAATAAGTAAAGCGGATATACGCCTAATGCACTTACATGCGGACAAGTGTCAACTCAGCCTTCTATCTCTCCGGGGTAGGTAAATCGAGTAACGGCCTGTCTGGCTGGGGTTAAATGGCGGAGCGCGTTCAACTGCACCAGGTGGCAGGTAACACTGTGTGATCCCCAAAGGTAGGTGATGCTCCTTAGCTCTGCTGTGGGTTTAACACAAAGAACTATACATAATTTTTAACCTTTAACTTTTAACCTTAGTACACAGTACTGAAGTATTTCTTTGGACCGAGAAGGTATTTGTACGACTGAGCATTGCCTTTGCCGCAGCGCTACCTACTTCAACTACTACCACAGTGCTGCTATTACTACATTTCTAGGCTACTACTGCATACTATACCATGAGTGGGAAAGTGATGGAAGTCGTTTTAACGCTCTTGATGACCCACATTGCGGCGAAGCAGATGAACTGGATGAATGTGAAGAGATGAACACGTGACAGCTTCACGTGACGCAGGTAGATGTAGTCCGGCTGATACTTGACCGGCATCAGTGTTATCAACAGACGATCATAGAACTACACACATATAGACAGTTAGACAAACACGATCACCTCGCAATCGTACTGTTTTCATAAATTCCGGCTGCAGTCGTGTTCATAATAGCAAACGATGATGTAGTCTATGCGATCCGACTGCAGTCTAAGTAATCTGAAGTGATAGTCTGAGTTTAAGTTTCCATTATTATTCTTTATTTCTTACCTTTTCAGTTTTTTTTCTTATTTTAGTTTTTTTTTATTTCAGTCATTTTTTCAAATTTTGTCAGTTTTACATTTAACAGTATTTCTGTTCTTAGTATCTCTCACTTTATTTTTTTTAAACATTTCAGTTCTTTTTAGTTTATGTGCTAGATTAAACTGACAGTTTGTCTGTCAGTTTTTGAGTGCAAATTCTTCATTGTATTGTATTGTATTGTATAAGTTCGTTCTGCGTACTGACTTGCCCATTCCAGAATGTGGTCTAACTTATGTATACCTACGGACAGACAGAAGGACAAACACACACGGAGACAGAGACTTGACGTGCAAACACAGACAAAACCGTACAGGTAGATTAAGGCGCGTACAGAGCGAACGAGATAAAATAAACTGAACTGAGCTGAGGAGGGGTTCGTTCGTTTTATACAGCCTGTGCAACACGATAGTATTGGCATTCCATTTCAGTTCATTTCCGTTGCTTTGTAAGCTTATAATCTTCAGACGCAACTAAACTGAACTGGGATTTTTATTTACATGATAGGCATGCGAATTATGATGAATTAGACTAACTTGGACGCCAGGCAGCGACGTGATTCCCATGTAGAGAAACACTCCGTACAGAACGGGCATAGGAATCAACTGTAACACCACGCACGCAGCACATGATCATTATCCACAACATTACTACTACACTGAGCAGCTCGCCTTAGCACTGTTCTTGCAAAAATTCGGCCGCAGTCGTGCGTCGTAAAACAAACGACGGTGTAGGCCTAATCTACGCGATCTGAACGTGGTTTAAGTACAACACAGCACTGTCTGGCGTGGTATAAGTTCGCAATGCGTAGGCCTACTCGTTTACCTACATTAACAGTGCTGCAGCTAATGCTTATCATGCCGGGGACGTACTTATTACTTAAGTCACATTAAAAATTTACATCGTGAGATCCAGTTAGAAATAGGCATATATGCTTATCATCATCGTCATCGTCATCGTTTCGTCCTCGCAACTGTACGCTACCGTATCTCTTATAACAGGATATAGAGTTATAGATACTAAGAAGTTTACTGCTAGTGCTATTAATCATAGACGTGGTTACTGAGTAAGCTTAGTATAGGCTACTTACACGCAGCATTGCTGTCAGCATAGTGGACAGACCAATCAGCGTATGAATACATATCCCAGTCACTCGCTGTTCTCTGTAACATAAACAACAACTACGATTAGGCTTATTACTACTAGCAGTACTACTACTTCAATCATGAGTGATGGATTGGGCCAAATCGATCACAAATTACGTTTAGAGTTTCAAACTATCAAAAAATACGTTCGATCAACGAGCGCAATTTAGCTTAAATAGATGGCCATTCTACTGGTACTACCACTACTAAGCTTATTACAACAACTACTACAACTAAAACTACTACTACATAGTCACCGACAATCCGAGTCTTTTCGTCACGAACCTTGACCTTAAAAAACAACTACTAGTACATGTACAACAACAACAACAACAACAACTACTACTACTACTACACGGTGTTTCATAAAAAGGACCCCTTTTCTTTTTTATAATTCACTCAAATGATCGATCAATTTCCATGAAATTTTTACCAGTTGTGGCCGAAAAAATAGTAATTTAAAATATTTTATTAAAATATGGCAGTAGATTAAATATTTTGTTAGGCGTGATGTAATATATACACCTTTATTCGTCAAATGACAGCCATGCTGACGTCAGCATTACGTCACGACTAGCAAAAAATATATAATTAACTGCCACATTTAGCTTAAATATTTTGAATTAATATTTCTTTAGCTATAACTGGTAAAAATTTTGTGTAAATTGATCATCATTTGAGTGAATTATAAAAAAACAAAAAGGGGTCTCTTTTTATGAAACAACGTATACTACTCCTACTACTGTTGTTACAATGTCGTCACCTGGCGCCGACAATCTGTGTCTTTTCTCCAGGAATCTTGACTTCGGATTCTTTGAGTAGACTGCGAACGTGTGTGACAGAGCGCACGGTGGCAGCGACGAACCAAGGCAGACCAAGGACTGAACAGACTTCGATGAGTAGAGCCAATACGAACACGTCCAAGTGATAGCCGTGTGGCTTCTATACACGCCCGAATAGCAAGAACTCAACTTGGCCATTTCTCCCTGGTGGGCCAAGAAGTGAATAAAGCAATATATAGGCCACAATGGGTAACGCCAATACAAACACGTTCAGCTTATAGCCGTGAATCTTTTGCGAAACAAATCACACTGATATAACAGCGAGTTTGATAAAAAAAAATCGATGTAGTTTGAATGCAGACGCTAAAAACGTGACTCGCTTTTAGGTACCTTCTTAAATCTACTGCTTCAAAATACGGCCGTTTAAAATTTTTTTGTCGTCGCATATACAAATGAATAGATATAAATACGAAATTTAATATTATTATATTTGCGGTATTTTTATTTTATGTGCACAGTTATTTCAAATCATTCTCATTTTGTACACAAACTGTTTGGCGTTTATTAAAATAAAAAACGCTTTTTAAAAAGTCAAAACACTTTTTTATAAAACTAAAACTCAACGTTTGTACATGTTTATGGCAGTTATGTTTTCTGTTTTGTTTTCTTGTACAGAACGTATAAGATCAGTAGAGTTATTTTTGGCAAATATCTATGCGATAGTAAACCTTGAGTTTGTGCTCTTTGCGGTTGACGATGACTGATGTGATCTGCTGATCCAGGAAGATGAGAATCATACCCAGCATAGCGGGTACAATAGCCAGCGGGATCAGCCACCAGTGCGTCACGTCCATTGGGTTTATCACCCAGTTTCTACAACACGTAAATATAGCTCAGTGCAGACGTCAGAATAATGCGGCCGTCCGTACAGTATGTTGGAAGTCACAATCTTATATACTGCTCGTTCATAGTTTCGGTCTTGACCTTGCAATCCGAGACCTGTTTTGTCAGCTACGTCTGTCGCCCTGTAGCATGGATGTGGTCTCGGGCTCGAGACCCCTTCGACACGTACTAAAGTTTTTGTCTCGGGTCTCGTCTCGTCTCGGCTCAAAGATCTCGTGCCTTGTAGTTTTTTTTAGCTCAACGGGGTGATATGGCAAAAAAACAAAAATAATTGAGGCAACGAGACAGACATGCACATGCAGTAAAACCGTAAACACCACGAAATTTCAGCAACAATTGACCTGAGTGGTAAATTTGTTAATTCATAAATTTAAATAATCTTATGCCTATTGCTCTGGCCGTCACCGCACGCCAAATTTTAGCCGGTAAGTCGTTATAGAGTGGTCTTGTGCAGAAATGTGCGTTACTTTGCTGTGCTCACCTTAACTTTTAAGTAAGTTTTTCTTATTGTTAATATTGCGTCATATGTCATTGTCGATTATTTTTCACTAACTATTTTCACGAGAACAAAAACAGACCGACGGTCCCGTAACCACCTGTCGTCTCTGGTGGGTTTGAAGTCGGACGGAACATTGAGTTTGGGCGTATCAACGCCGATCATGTAGTCGACAAACGTCCACGTTGTCACTGACAGAAACACCGCAAAGTCAGCCACCGTACTTCGTACCTGTGCAGGAAAGCAGTAAATAAAACATTTTAATTTATTTGCCAATCTGTAAGCGATAAATGTACGCCTACAGCGTAGTGAGAATTATGTTGAAAGTAAGTGGTAAAGTTTGATTTCACTAGCAGTTTTGAAATATAGGGTCAAAGTAATTTGACACTAAGCGGCGACGATGCAAACACGTGAAGAAGGAAAAGTCGCATAGAGTCTGTCAGAGTGTTGCTTAAAAAATTAACTAATACAAAACACACGAAACGTCTTGGAAAGTGAGAGCGTGCTGGCAATTATTATTTGACTTTGACTATGACCCTACAGTCAAGGCGAAGGCACAGAAATAACAGGACTCATATTACTTACTGTGGTCGGGAAGAATCGACTAGTGCGGAACGTGCGGAAGGTGAAAGCGAGCGAGAAAGTTCCGACAAAGAGAATGATTGACAGAAGAAAGACGTCCGGAACAGATTGAGTGATGTGGGGCTCATAGCAGGCCTGGCCGGTCAAGTTCCAGCCCTGGTCCAAGCACTGCTTCTCTGATATGCAGTCCTGACTGACTTCAATACGCTCCTTGTACGTCAAACAGTTTTCATTCAGCTCGCTCAGCGACAACACGCTGCACGCAAAACAACCAACCATTTCCATAACGTTTGCCAGAAGACTAAGCTTCCGACTTTTTTTACATACTCTCGCCAAATATTAACTGAACTTCATTTTTTTTCACTGGCACACTTACAGAAAAAAGTGCAATAATGTGGTTATCAACTATTTCACCACAACCTAGATGCGATCAAAATGAATACGTACACAAAAACTTGGCACACTCGGTAATAATGGCTACCTTGAAACATCAAGCAGAACAAAAACACAGCACATTTTAAAAAATGTTTTGGATATTTTCTTGTTTTATTTCATATGTAACCACGTTTGAAACTCGATAAATAAAACAAAAACACTAAAATCGTTAATAAAAATATTGTGTAGATCGTTGTTTAATAATTTGTAGATTTGTTTCAACTTACGAGCTTGCGTTGAGGTTCAAAGCAGCCGTCGTCATGTTGCCTGCAAGTAATGCAATGACATTTAAACAAATGAATAAACTGATTAATATTATCACTGCCCGATAGCTACGTCGTACTTATACCGCTACACAGAACCGCTTCACAGAACACTATAATATGTCCTACAACAACTCATAATCCTGAGCTGTCAGACAGCAGATATTTTTATTTTACCAATTTATTCATTTTTACGAAATGCTGCAAGTGGGTAAACCCCTACATGATATTCTGCGGTGCTGGTAGATTTCTGCTTACCTATTGTTAGTGTAAAATGTTGCTTCACCAAGACAAAAAAAACGGGTCAACAACTTGCAGTTTTGCTTTTAGACTTTCGTTTTTGTCTTAAATGGGTGACCGCTTGAAAACGGTAAGACATCTCCGCACGTAGTCAACCACCCAAGTCAACTCAGCCTGGCCATCCCTCCGTGGGTAGGCGCAGTGAGTACCGGCGAAACCTGGAACGCTTCAGCCTCTGCACCTGCCTCATAGATGATCCGGCCCTGCGTATCAGTTGTCTCGCAATGTAAGCCGAGGGCTAAGGTAACGGAGATCAGCTCAGCCCTACGGAACTCACGGCTCGGAAAAGAGTTTACGTTATTTCACGTTACCGATACGCCGCAAATAAAGCATTGTAGTCGATTTGACTAAAACGCGTCAGCATATGGCGGCTGAGAGTGTACCTGGGCTTGAAGTGGTAAGATAGAGTGGCATCGGGTCGAACTCGTTCGGCACGCAGTGACAATGATAGAGCCATTGCTGGTCGTCTGACTCGCGCACTGTGCCCGTGTGGATTGGGCTTGTCGTCGACACCTACAGGCATTCAGCGTTTATCACACGTATACGAGCGGCGTTCAATGGGTAATGAGAATTATTGTATCACAATAAAAATATTCACAAGCTGTATATCCGTAAAACGTACATTCTGTACGAACACATAATTTTTGTTGCGGTATGCAAGAATTCAGTGGGCTGGAATTCTATCAGATAATTTTAATATTTATAATGGAGTTCGCCAGGGTAGAATTTTATCCCCCTTTCTATTTGCAGTTTACATTGATGAGCTGTCATTCTGTTTGCATTTAGCAAACATAGGTTGCAGACTGAGTAATATGATTATTAACCATCTGCTGTTTGCAGATGATGCTGTAGTATTTGCTGCTTCTGCTAAAGGTCTTCAAGTACTGTTAGTTTGCTGTGTCCCATCAGGTTGTTTTTAACGTAATCAAGTCACAGTGTTTTATTGTAAAATCAAAAAATGTTTTGCTTAATTGTCCATCGTTTCAACTGTGTGGGACAACGTTGCCCTATACTGATAGCTACAAGTACCTTAGTCACATTGTCAACTCTAGCTTGACTGATGATGCCGACATAATGAAACAAACTAGATCTTTATATGCTAGAGCAAACATGATTATACGAAAGTTTTCGTCTGCTTCGTTGAACACAAAACTTATGTTGTTCAGAGCATATTGCACTCCAATGTATGGCTGTCAGCTGTGATGTTCAAAGTATCAATATTCTTTCAACAAGTTACGTGTTGCATATAATGATGCGTTTCGACAATTGTTACAAGAGCCACGATGGTGCAGTGCTTCTAAACTTTTTGTTTTAAACAGTGTTTCATCATTACCGGAAAAAATGCGGAAACTGACTTTCTCACTATGAAGGTCATTGCAAATTAGTGACAATGTCAATGTTTTTTTGTCATCGGACTTGTTTTTTAAATTACCAGTTTTTAAAAGTTGGCGTAGCAGTTTGTTTTAGTTTTTTTTCTTAGTCTTTGTGCTTGTGGTATAATTGGGTTTTGTGTGTTAATGGGCTTCGAGCCTGCTACTGAAGATAAATAAATAAATAAAACGTTCGCGGCGCTATCGCATTGTTACTTGAACATTCAAAGCGTGCACGGATACGTAACAATAAAAATAGTATTACCTCGAGCGTCTTGGTGAAAGCCTCGTAGATGAAGATGATTGAGATAAGAACGGCAAAGCTCTCCTCGGTGAAGCGGGTGATGTAGCGCACGATGAAACTCAGATCAAACGCCGCGATCAGCAGCAGTATCACCATCACCCACGTCCCGATCCAGAACCGAAACGACAGAAAATGCATGTCGTACTCCCTAACACATGTAACAACAGTAATTAACAACACATTAATTTCGACCTGTCGAAAAGTTGTCTTTCAAAAGTTTAAATTTTGGAAGCTGAATAGAGTACATTTTGCGGAGGAATTTAGAAACAAAGTCTATCGGAACTTTGCGGCTGTCGCAAAATAGCAACTTTCTGCCCCTCTTAGTCGTGGAGCTGACAGGTGTTTCCGTGCACCCCCTCGTCGCACGTCACGTGAGAGTTGCTCAAATTACTTGTATATTTTGTCCATTGTCATGTGTTGCATTAGAAAACAATGAAACTATGACTACGAGAAACTTAACGTGGAAACGATAGATTGACTATAGTACTGTGTTTGTGTGTGTACTAAATAGGAAGCTGCTACGTGTAGGCCTAATTTGCGTTCTTAGCAGCAGTTGCTATACAGAATCACTAAAATAAATCTAATAATTTGCAGTTGATAATGTAGAATTAATTTCAAATTTTAAACATTTATACATTAATTGCTTCTGTTATCTCTATAAGATTGTATTGCTAAAGACTTTAAGTATCATAGCAACAGAAAGCCACCTCGTGCGGGAAATTACGACACTATTTTTTGTCAAAATAACGACATTAGATCGACGTAAAATGTTAATAAAATTAGGTCGTTTTAATACGACGTTTTTGGGACATCATTTTAAAAACATTTTGCACTGTGCTAAACATTTTGTAACGTTTTACCCATTAAAGTTAGCTCGTAGTAACGAGTGACATTATGTCATGAAAACTTTGTTACTACGTTACCGCGATATCCATAGTAACGATTGCTAGGCACAACAATAACCACTGCTTTTACTTCATATGGTAACTAAAATTTGGTTGGGGTCTCATGCTTATATCTCTGCCAAAAAATTGTTGTTATGCAAAATCTCACTTCATAGCAACCGTTGCTATGCGATAAATACATCTTTGGATTCCTTATATTCAATAATGTATATACACAGTTTGTTATAGCCGTAATATTTGACATTTTAACATTTAATATTTCTGTTAGAGTCACACTAAGCTTGTTGCTAAGGCCTTATGGTTGTCATAGCAACAAACGGTTGGTAAGCACACTGTATCCCCAATTTTTTTTCTGTTAACGTGATTTTTTTTCTAAAGTTCAGCCTCTGTAGTACAATAAAATATGCATGGGGTTTAATCCCAGAAGGGGTGCACGGAAACCCCTGTCAGCTCCCCGACTATCCTCATCACATGACGCCGCTGCGACCAGAGGCCAAAAAAGTTGCCAATAAATTAGGCCAATAAATCAATAGCGTCATAACTGAAAAACGATCGAAGACATTCACAGCTTGCTATGATAGGCTTACTTGTTTTTGTTACTAAAGATTTAGTTAGGTTTTTTGTCTGCTTGAATTGCTTATAGTGAATATAGATTGTCAATAGGCCTAAATCAATCTGCAATTGATACTAACTCGTAGACATAGCACACAACCGACTCAAAACAAACAGAGATTTTGTTCATTATGTAAAAATCAATAAATTAATTACACAAATTAATAAATAAATCAACGAATCAACCAAGAAATCAAGCAATCACGTACTCGCAAAGATAGCAGACGATGGACTCGAAGACAAGCAGAGGTCCAGTAGCTCCAATGATGGTCAGCGGCTGACCGGCAAAGATAGCGTAGAAGAACCCACAAATAGCACCGGCCAGCAGCATCTCAATCGTACCCTGCGTAAACCACACGCCAGCAGTCGCTTTAGATCATTCATTTCAAACATGTGAAACAATGTCTGACAGTACCCTGACTCATTGCAGCATTACACCCCACCCCGTGGTGCAAGACTAACTACCTAACAAAAGCTGCGTTTTGGATGGCCTAACGACCATGAACAAGTTTAGTGCGCCACGGATAATTAGATACTCTATGCCGAAGCACGAAAAACAAATTTACTAGTATATTGCATCAATACAAGAAAACAAAACTCTTTCGAATTTTCCATCTGCCGTGCCGTCAAACAGAAATTAAAACTATTAGCTAAAAGTATTAAAACTATTAAAAGTATTATCATTAACATATTTATAATATATTTATCCGTGTCGCACTAAACTTGTTCATGGTTGTTGGGCCATCCAAAACGCAGCGAAAGCGAAATATTAAGTATGTTACCAGAAACAAAGTAACTTAAACATCATGCAAGTAAATAAGTAAAACTTTAATTTACATAGCGCAAAAGGTTTTTTAAAAAAACCTCTAATGTTACTAGCGTCGGTAGTGCTTCAGTTGTAAAGGCAGCAATAAACAGCTTTTTTGACAAGTTTTCCTCCTTGGCAATTTTATGACAGTGGTTCTGTAGGTGATTTTTTGTATAATGTATCTGTAACTATAGGCCTAGTCGTTCGGTCGGGCATGCAACAGCAAAGCCAAACCGAGAAAGCGCGATAGAATTGAACTAAACGAAAATGAACTGAAATTTAACTCGTTTAGTACACTTTGCGTAATAAACTTAAGTGACATAAAATAAACTGCAAAAAGTTGAAAAATGCATTTCTAATTTTTTATGTTGACATTTAATGCACGCATGCTTTTATAGTGACTGAAACCGACCATGTGTCCTTTGGTCTTCTGTCCCATAAGGCCGCCGAACGTGACAATTGGAGAGATGCAGGCAAAAAAGAGAAAGATCGCAGAAGCCAAACATTGAATGTTGATGCCGTCTTTTATCATACTGGCGTACATCTTGGGGTTGTAGCAGTTCTTCATGTCGTTGATCATACCGCCGAAAAACCTGTAGGAGTACAACAGCAACAGCAGCAGCAGCTACAGAAGTGCACAGATGGCACAAACCTCCGCCGTGACGTCATGTCTGTCTGTGTTTTAGTCCACATGGTTGTAGATTATACCAAAAATCGATACATTGCAGTGTTACATCTCGCGATGAATAATGATAATAATATAAAGAATTATTATTTCATGAAATGCATTGGGGAAGTGAAAATAGAGAGAAGGAAAATGACAAGGTGTCATCGAGTGCTCTGAATGGCTGCGCAGAATCAGAAAAAGTTGAAAAACTTTGTGCTGGTAAAAATTGGTCTTTTCCGTGCAATATCTTAGTGCCACCTGTGTAGTGAGTTTATATGGCAGCTTTTTGGGTAAACGATGACTGCTGTGGTTATTATTATTGATGAATTTATTATAGTTGAGTGTGTCTGTCGGACCTGCCAGTTCTGAGCAGCGAATCGTCGCCACTGGCGCCGGCTTCCTGAGGCTCAGCCGTTGGACCTGACGCACCGCGTGTTGAATCGTCCAACCTTAGCATCACTTTGTCCTGTATCACAGGTGTACACGGTGTTTCATAAAAAGGGATCCCCTTTTGTTTTTCTCACAATTCACTCAAATGATGATCAATTTACACAAAAATTTCACCATTTGTAGCCGAAAAACAATTATTGAAAATATTTAAACGAAATATGGCACTTGATTAAATATTCTTTGTTAGTCGTGACGTAATGCTGACGTCATAATGTGTCGTGAGTACAAGCTTGCTTGTCTCAACTAGTGCTGTCAGTTGCTGCCCTGCTTTGATGGTAAACTTTATCTGGTTCGCTAATGAAAAGTGTTTATCGCGTCAGCACTGAGCGACATGTGGACATGAAATTAGGCGTCTCGCGATCCAAAAACGCAACCATTTTGCAAGCTCGTTGTGCACTGTCTTACTCGAACATGTGAAGGTCCAGCTATTTCCACAAACACGTTTTTTGTGGCTGCAACTGTAAAACTTCTAAAATTTGTCATCAACGACCCAGATTTTTACCATCGGAGCAGGATAGCAACTGACAGCACCAGTTGAGACTAGTAGTAGGCTTGTACCCGTGACATATTATGACGTCAGCGTAACAAAAAATATTTAATCAACTGCCATATTTGATTTACACATTTTGAATTAGTATTTCGTTAGCTACAACTGGTAAAAACTTTAAGTAAATTGATAATTATTTGAGTGAATTATGAGAAAAACAAAAGGGATCCCTTTTTATGAAACACCGTGTAATAACTGATTAAAGGTTGTCCATCGCTCCTGATGGTCACACATATCATAGTTACGGAACGTCACCTGCCATACGCGATCACGTACTGCTTCTGCCACTTGACACAGAGCGACACACGCTTTGACTTTAGCCAGACAGGACGGCATTCGATAGGCTAAAGAAGGAAAAATGAGCTGACCTTGGTGTTGGTTATATGCTGAGATGGTTTACCTGTCCGAAGAAAGTCTCGCATCCACCGACAACAACAGAGTGATACTGATTTTAGATATGGAAACTCCACGGCATATTTCTTCGTTTTGTAGCCATTTTTTGTTACACAAAAAATTAGTTCAGAGCACCAACTAAACCGGCACAGTTTTTATATATTTCCTAAACAACATTCAGCTCGCACTGGTAAAGTTTTCACAAATTTTGGCAGTATGCGTCACAAAGCAAACGACGGTGTAGTCTATGCCTTTTAAGCGTGGCTTGAGTACGATACAGTACTGTCTAGAGTAGTGCAGTGTCCAGTACACACCGTGGTCATGCTCTTGGTGGGTGGCTCGAGGCGTGTTTGCGGATCCCATACGCTAGGTGGTAGCACCGTCAGTCCCTCCATATACTCGTCTATTCCACTGATCAGGTCTTCGGCTGTCTTTGCCTTGTACGCCACCTCGCAGAAAATCTGCACACCGACAAAACTGACAGTGACATGTCTTGTGCATAAATAGTTACAGAAAATACAAAGGTTTGGCAAATTATTAACATCATCTTAGGCCCTTATACAGGGTGCGGCAAAAAAGTAGCCCCTAAAGTTTTTTTGCTGTTTTCTCAGCAACCGTTTAGCATTTTAATCTGAAAATTTACAGATTTATTTACTAAATTGTTCTACGGCTAAATGCCTAGTAAAATTTAATTCCATTGAAATATGACGAAGTTATAGATTCTTTAACATGACCGCTTACCGATTTTTCAGCGTGTTAAAAATGTTCAAGCTACAACACCAGTTCAATAACATCGTTGAAACAAGTCAAACAACGCAGTTAACTAATGATCAGATGCCAAAAGTCAATTGTCACTGTAAATGTTCGAAGTGTCCATTGACAGCTCCAAGCTCCAACACAAGCCTTCAGTCGCTTAATTTGAAAAGTCTTTCACAGTCTTGTCGATCGGTCCTTGTGGTAAGTTGCTCCAGATAACCTGAAGCGATTCCTTGAGTTCCGCGATTATTTTTGGCTTTGTTTTAAGCTTGCGGTAAGCTCCAACATTGCACACCACACGTGATAGTCTATCGAGTTTGCATTTGGCGAATTTAGAGGCCATTGGTCTTTTCTGATGAAATCTGGACAGTTGGCCCGCAGTCAGTTTCCTGCGCTGCGCTCTGAGTGTGCTGGTGCGCTGTCCTGCTGGAAGATGAATCCGGTGGGCAGCCGGCGATTGCTTGAAAAGAACGACAATTTAGTGATAATTTATAAACAAAATAAATTACTGTTTGTCAAAGCGTCTGTGACGTTATCGGCAGTAACGTGGTAACCGGTTTTTGAAAATCAAATAGCATTTTTAGCTTAAACATTTTTTAATGCTGAAAAATCGGTAGGCGGTCATGTTCAAAAGTCTATAATTTCGTCGTTTTCAACTGAATCATATTTCACTTAACAGTTAGATGTAAAACGTTTCTGTAAATGAACCAATAAAATTCCATGTTAAAATTCCAAGCGGTTGCTGAGAAAACGGCAAAAAACTTTAGGAGGCTACTTTTTTTGCCGCACCCTGTATGTTGTAGCACATAGCACAACCCGACGACGCGAGCAGTTCAGTTCAGTTCGTTGGCGTAATACAGAATTAATATTACTTGTCAAATTTAAAAGTATAGTGATCAACAAAAATATTGACTTTGCCGACATATTTTTACCGAGATTGAAATTAATTGCACACGTGTAAATTTGTAGCTAAATACCGTCCATTGTTATTTTTGTGAAGTTACTGACATCCGGGGCCTTTATTAGGCCTATTATTTATTATTTCATCGTACACAAAGTACAAAGAAAAAGAAAAGAAACGACAACAGAACACAAAAAGCAACACAAACTAAGCAACAAATGAACTACAAAGTACGGCTTGATGCTAGAAATAGAATGAGACTGTCCAATTCAGAATGTAACAATGTGAAGCCGTCAGAAAAGTACAAAAAATCAAAGCCATCACGTATAGGTTCAACACCTGACGTAACGCCTACCTACGTGGCTTTAAAGTTTAAACGCTAAAGAACGGCATAAGTTAACGAAAATATTTACGCCATTACTCTTGTCATGTAGGTTAAAAATTAATAATGAATTAATAACACAACACCTTATCTCCAAGCATTGATCCAAGTGAACGTCCCATCTCGGACAGTTCCCAGATAGCGTTCGGTCCGTCTTCCGTTGGACCGAGCGCGAGGAAAACGAAGCGAGTAGGAAGAGCGACTTCAGAGAGATCGGTCATGACAGCAGGGTGATTCAGACGACAGAACACCATCAACGGCCGACGCACGAAGTCCACCTGTCATTGCAAATTACAGCAAATCATAACAAATCACGTGAAATGAAATTAAAAGCAAATTGTCATTGAACTTAAATCTAATCATCAATTTGGACCAAGTTCTCCCTTTCCAAAAATGTTAGCAGAATTCATTGAAATCTATTTTGGATGTCAACAGACAAACTCCTGCAAAAGTTTTAAAACAATACATATACCTAAACTCGTCGTCGGAAGTGATCACTGTGCTAGGTCGGCTGTAGTGAAATGAGAAAAGTGTATGAATGTGAAAGGGCACCTGTCCTACTAATATGTTGGCGACCTCGCTTTGTTTCGGGAGCTTCTTCGTCAGTCGCTTGTTTGGCTGCACACAAATAGATACACGCAGAATATACGCAACAGCAATTAATATCCGGTCCAATAAAAACACAACAAAACAATCAAACTAATCCACTGTTTAACATGTGGTAAATCGTACTTAACCTCACGTAGCTTAATGTTTTTTAATTGAAATGAAAACTTTCAGTACCATTTGGTAACGAGGCCCATAGACGGACTGTAGTAATCGATAGCTCAAAAACTTCTCTCGGATCAAAATTAAAAAGTGCTTTAAAAACTTTCTCCCAAAACTAACAAAAAAGATTGATATATTTTGGCAAAGTAAGTAATTAAGCAAGCAAGTCATTAAGTAAGCAGCTACTGATATACTGTGTCTCAAAAAAACATCCCGAACATTTTCTGTTGTAACTTGAAGAAGGATTATCGGATTTTAATCATTTTTAGTAAGAATAGTCTTGAGACGACTGGCCATCAAATCATTATGTATTTTTCCATCTCACCCATCGTCAGTTTTTGCACAACCTGGAAAAATCAGAATTAACGAAACATTGCATTTTTACCTAAAGTGGTATTATTACTCAATGTAAACACTGCACAAACACATTTTGTTTACATTTTTTACACTTTGGCAGACACTTTATCCAATTGTTTTGTTTTCAGCTGTGGCTTGGTGGTGCAACGGTAACGAGCGAGACTGGTGACCGAAAGGTCCCGGGATCGACTCCGAGCCGGAGCACTGTCAGGTAACAACCTTAGGCAAGTTGCTCACACGCGTGCCTCTGTTCACCAAGCAGTATAATTTGGTACCAGTCAAAGGGCGGTGATGCCCCGAGGCTGGGAAGGTAACCGTATGTCTGGCTTCGCACTGGCCATGCGTCAGGGACTTAAGTGGTTTATCCACCTACGGGCTCAAAGGCCTGAAAAGGGAGATGAGCACCGCGCCTACGCTTCCGATGGGCCACGGTCTTGTTTGCCTTTGCATTTGCTCCTTAAGTGCTATATTCTGACCTTTATCTTTACAACTACAACTACAACAACTAAATATATTTACTACTACTACTACTACTACTACC
>Ga0209367_1001186_pt1 | contig 31031 bp, 22 predicted proteins | sample WorMetLIZISLAND2_FD_187412 | JGI IMG/M metagenome (GOLD analysis project Ga0209367, IMG submission 187412) | Marine gutless worms symbiont microbial communities from Max Planck institute for Marine Microbiology, Germany - Olavius geniculatus... ...
GAGGGGTGTATATTTCACCTATATGGGGAGCAAAAACCCCTGGGCGGATTGAGCCCAAATTTTGTTTGGTGGTAGGCGTCCATGACGTAATCACGCCATTAAAATTTGGTGACGATCGGTTCAGGGCTTTTTGGTTGGCTGAGGGTCAAAGTTTGCATTTTCCCATATACTTTGAAGGTCGTCCTTACAACACTCACACTACCGTGTGAGTGTGATTTCGTGTCTGTATTTTTTGACTGTTAGTGACTTGTTACATGTTACGATTTACAATGCTCAGACCGCAAAAGCACGAGGTCAGCAGAGTCAACTTTTTCGAGCAGCCCATATAATTTTTTTGACTCCCACCCTTTCCGTGCTACGAAGCATGTAAAAGTTAAAATAGTGAAAGTTACTTCATCAAAGTAGAAGTTACTACTTCAAGACTCTATATCTTTGCCCTCTGCTCTTCCCCTGTGCAACGCACTGACATTTTCAATAGGTCACTGAAGTAATGTTTCCGTGTCAGAAGACGTTTTTAGCTAGAATAGGAAACGGAAAATGTAACAAAAAGTTTGACCCAATTTTAAAATCAGTTTTTCGCGGTGTATGCATGTTTGATACAGCGATTGTCGAGATAATGTTTTTATGGGCCCGTGTGTAGTCCCCTAAAGTTTTCGCTGTTTTTTCAGTAACGGTTTGGCATTTTAATCTGATGTTTTTACACATTTACGGTTAACTGCCAAGTGAAATTTAATTTTGTTGTTGATAAATGAGAAGTTATAGATTTTTTAACCCGACCGCCTACCGATTTTCCAGCATTAAAAATGTTTAAGCTACAACGCCAATTCAAGAAAAACACCGTTGAAACAAGTCAAGCAACACAGTTAACTAATGATCAGATGCCTGAATTTTATTTTTACTGTAAATGCTCGAAGTGTCCACCGCCAGCTCCAAGCTTCAACACAAGCTTTCAGTCGCTTTATTTAGGAAGTCTTTAACAGCCTTGTCGATCGGTGCTTGTGGCGGGTTGCCCCAGATAACCTGAAGCGCTTCCTTGAGTTCAGCGAATGTTTTCGGCTTTGTTTTAAATTTGCGGTAAGCCTCCAACATTGCACATCACACTTGGTAGTCTATTGGGTTTATATTTGGCGAATTTGGAGACCATTGGTCTTTTGTGATGAAATCCGGACAGTTGGCCTGTAGCCAGTTCTGTGCGTTGCGCGCTGTGTGTGCTGACGCGCCGTCCTGCTGGAAGATGAATTCGGTTGGCAGCCGGCGATTGCTTTAAAAAGATGATAATTTAGTAATAAATTATAAACAAAATAAATTACTGTTTATCAAAACGTTACTGTGCCGTCAGCGGCAGTAACGTGATAACCGGTTTTTAAAAATTAAACAGCATTTTCAGCCTGAACATTTTTGATGTCGAAAAATTGGTAGGCGATCATGTTAAAATGTCCATAACTCTGTCGTTTTTTAACAGAATTATATTTTACTTGGCAGTTAAATGTAGAACGTTTCAGTAAGTAAGTATGTAAAATTTTAAATTAAAATTTCCAATAGTTGCTGAAAAACGGCGAAAAACTTTAGGGGGCTACTTTTTTGCCGCACCCTGTATATTTCTGCATTGTTGTGTACGTTTAGTGGAACGCAAATCATGATTCGTCTGATGCGCTCTTACAACAAACACGAACCGCCACTCATTGGTAAGCGTTGCTAAACGTTCATTCATACTCTAATCGACTATTAAAAATTTGCTTTCGATACTCAGGTCAAAAATATAGTTTTTATTTATTTAGTTTATTTTAGGCCTATGATGTTTGCGCTATTGCGAATTATGTTGTTTCGTTTTAACTGTTAATTTCGCGGATTATTTTTAATATAGGATCTGCAGTATATTTGGAAGATAAAAATGAAATCGCATTATGAAAGCACATTTATCGGTTAGGCATCGGCATGTTTTTCTTTAAGCTACAAAATACTCAACTCAACACGACACAAATAATTAAGCAAATAAGTCGGTTACTTCTTAACGAAACACATATTATTACACAAATGTTGTTCGTCGATCTTCGGCAAAATGAATTGTCAATTTTCCATCGAGTCATGTTGAGTTTCGATTAGACAGTAGAAAGCGAAACTCTGCTGTTCTATTGTTTTTTTTTACTTTTGGCTGCTGAAAGCCTGAAATTTTTCAGTCCATGCTGGACGTCTCTAAAATATGTAATGTATGATAACGTGCAAACTGGACACTGTAAAAATGTTTCAATTTTATCAGTATTTTTATTAATGGTATAAAGCTGTATTTGTGTGCAATCAAACTACAGTATTTGTGTTTAGTCTAACCGGTAAAGATTTTGTAACAGTTAAATCGACTTGCTGTAGTAATAAATACAGTTAATGTCGGGTATTTGTTTTGCATTATTTTAACCGTTTTGGACAGTAAAAAATACACATTTGCTTAACAGGTTCTGTTAAATCCTGCATTATAATAAATTAATAAAAATTATACATATTTTTTATTTAAATATATGTAGACAAGCCGACGGAAGTTAAGATTGGAATCTACGTCAACAGTTTCTATTCGTTCAACGAGCAGACGATGGTAAGTGTTCACGTGCAAGCACTCAAAATGCTTAAATAGCCGCCAAAAATGTGTTTTATTTCACAGTATTAAAATGGTTGCTTATCACCAAAGCTGACGCCTACAACAAACAATCAAAGGTACGCCGAGATGTATGCGGCCGACCGTATAGTTACCAACGGTCGTACGCGCTTATTTTGTGCAGTGGGCAAAGTCGCCCGACAGCGCGTGATCTGACAGCCGTAAATGAATACCATTACGAGATATGGCAATTAAAATTACTAATAATCACAGTTTTCGACTACGCCACTCTCGTTTGAAAAGCCATCGCCACGGAACCCCCACGAATATCCGGTTGAAAAGTAGAGTACGTCGCTGTGTTACATTTTTGCCGCTGACTACACCGTGTCCCATAAAAACAACCTCTTGCATTATTTATAATCAAATTTCAATTTTTTTACTAAAGAGTTCGGAAGAAAAACTGCCACAAACCACTAATTAAATTTCTCACCACATCAAAAACGTGTCGCTGCACTACGTTGTAAAATATTTCTTTCGAAAACTTGCACCAAGCAATGCATGGCAACGGTAAAGTGTAAGCTATACTGTTTTCTGTACAATAGTGATTAAGTCGAGAGGTACAGTGCACATATGATCGGTAAAAAACCATATTGTTGTTGGTGATGTTTTAACGTAGGACTTTTCGGTCAGTATGTACCTGCGTCAGGCCTGGCGTGATCCACGCCTGGCCTTTGAGAAATTCGGCCACCTTGTCAAAGGCATCGAGCAGATCCGTCTCGGCAACGACAGCTGGAACGATTTGTGGATACCGGATACATTTTTCCGCAACGAGAAAGCGGCCGAATTTCACGACGTGACCGTCAACAACCGAATGATGCGTCTCAGCGCCCAGGGCGATCTGTGGTACGTCGTCAAGTAAGTCTTCCTCTATCTTCTTTCCGTTTCTGATCCAAAATTTGCGAAATTTTTGACGAGTATAATGACATAATACATGACTGATATCTATATAATAATTGAGAGTTACGACCGCCAATAACTTTTTAACGGCACGACATACGGCCGCGAAATTTTGCAAGCAGATTCGTGTCGTACGTGATCGGGACATGGGCTAAGTAAAATGTCGCTGAAGGGTCGTCCGTTTGAGAAAATTGCACTTTTTGCAAAAAAAGTGTTTCCGTCGTTGCAGCCAGCGAAACCAGCGATGGTCGGATGGTCGGATGGAAAGAGTTTTCTCATTGGCTTGCTGGTTTATGAGCGCTGTACCAGTATGTCAGCTGTTGATTAGAAACATATGGCAGCCTCTCTTTTGTCGCTGCAGCAACGACGCGCTGGCGAAAAACTGGGGCCGCAGGGCGAAAATTAAGGCCGCAGGCCGAGATCGACGCCACAGGCCGAGTTGAGGGCCGAAAAGCCGAAAATGGAGGCCATAGACCGATACTATGGCAAAGATCTAGCGGACAGGGAGCATAAATATAAAAAGGCACGAAAGTGCCAAGTCAGTCACGCAACTTTTTCTGAGCAAAAACGTTGTAATTAACTTGGTCGTAGTGACTTCAAACGCGGTGATAATTTCCGCTGTAGGTAACGTTTCAGTGTTCGGTCATAGGTCTGGTAAACGTGAGATGGAATTATGTCTCTATAACGTCGAATTGGCCATGTGCAAATGCAGTGTTATTTTCGCATATCTAATATGCTTACAGTTTTTTTGGCCCAGTTTTCTGGCACCGAGTACAATAATGCAACTTGTGTGACAAATTATTCTTATCAGGATTTTGCGTCCGTTTCTGTTTATAAGAACTACGGTAATTATACAGTTTTAGTTTCAACAAAAATTAATATTAATTCACAATTGTGTCGTCTAGCTCTGTTTATCATCGTAATTTTAGGTATATGCAACTTATGTTGCTCAGATACAGTCACACAGTGAAGTGTAGCTTAATAAAATGATTTTGCTTTGAGATTACTCATGCATTTGGCTCATGTAAGCCATTATTATCGTTACGAAATTTGTGACAATATGGTTATGAACTTATGATAAATGAAAACAAAGTAGGGCTTTTAAAAACATACAGTATAGTTCTCTGCAGGACTGAAAGTAATTGTCTAGAGCTGCATTATTGTGCAAAGTAAAACACACGCAAACGTTACCTTACGCACGTGCTCTTTATACGTCGTGTGATGTGATGGCAGAATTTCGGCTACGTTGTCGTGTCCGATGAAACTGCAGATCTACCCACTCGACACGCAGAGATGCCCGATGATGTTTGAGAGTTGTAAGTTTTTACTTTTTTTTAGTTTCACTGTCTTTTGTGAATGTTTTATACCCCGTTTACACGATCAAGCAAAAATCGAGCAATCATCGAGCAAACGTCCAGCAAATGCATTCAGAATACACGTGCTCGACGTGTGCTTTAATTGCTGGATGTTTGCCTGATGTTTGTTCGACATTTGCTTGATGTTTGCTTCGAATAGGCTGTGCTTTATGCATGCTTCATATTTGCTTGACGTTTGCTCGACGTTTGCTCCATATCTGCCCGATGTCTGCTCAATGTTTGCTTGATGTTTGCTTGATGATTGCTTGATTGTGTAAGCGGGGTATTATGTTTACCTAATTTATTAGCAATTCAGATTGTCGTTGATTCGTAGCTGCAGACGACAAATTTGTAAACGTAGGCTTCAACAAAATTCGATGCAGCGGAAGTCCATGTTTATAAAACTCGGGCCTATGCTGGAGAATCATTGTACAGTTCAGCTATACAGTCTCTTTTTGTGTTTTATTTGTTACCGTAAACGTACAAAATGCAGGCATTCGGTTAACAAACAGGCTAATAATTTATCAGCAAAATTGCAGTCAGCATAAAAAACATTTTGTTGACTTTTTAAAATAAACAAATATGTATCATTTGATGTGAATAAGTTTCTAATTGAATATATACGGAATTGGTAAGCTGTTTGAATCTGTCCACTGTATGTTGTCAGTTGGGTACACGATGGACACGGTTTATTTCTCCTGGCTGGAGAAGCCGCCTCCAGTAGAGATCGATCCCAAAGTCCAGTTGCCGCAGTTCGAACTGGAAGATAAGAAACTACATGACTGTTCGCAGAACTACACAGCCGGTATGAAGCCATGATGCGTAATGATCTCAAATAATCTCAGAACCACCGTTATCTTACACTTCACGTTTTGTTTACTTCATAGAAGTCATCTGAAACATTTCTATACTTTTCGTTTTACTGTCACATCGAGCGCGTTCACCCGTGTCGGGTGGCAGGTAACACTGCGTGATCTCATACGGCAGGTGACGTTCCATAGCTTTCAGTCGGGTTTTACGAACGACATTTAACAGCATTACACATCATTTAATCATGTTGCACCAGTTGCGACAAGCAAACTTGTAGTCATGACTAGCAAAGAATATTTAACCAACAGCCACATTTCTTCATATTTCTTCAGCTTTCTTCATCTACAACTAGTAAAATCGTGTAAATTTATTGCCATTTGATTGAGTTATATACGAGTGAAAAGGGTTGCCTTTTTATGAAGCAGCGTGTAATTGTCTTAGGCGAGTTCCCGTGCCTCAAAATTCTTTTCGTACTGCGCCGCGACATCGGCTACTTTCTCATCCAAGTATACATTCCGTCGATTCTTATTGTCATCCTGTCCTGGGGCTCTAGGTCATATCTGTGTGGTCATAGTCACGTGTGTGGTCGTTGTCACTTGGGTGACCGTATATTACCTTGGGGGTCTAGGTCTACCTGCCCTGGTGGACGTCATCCTGTCCTGGGTGTCGTTCTGGATCAACGTCGACGCCAGTCCGGCTCGCGTCTCTCTCGGTCTGCTGACCGTGCTGACGACGACCACCCAGGGGGTGACTGCGACCACACATGTGATTGTAACTACCTAGGGAGTCAGGAAGTCCAGCGGTACGAGTGTCTGTCTAAGTGAGTGGTCCTGCTGACCGTGCTGACGACGACGACGATGAGTGGTGGCGCTCGGTCGTCTCTGCCGCGCGTCTCCTACATCAAGGCGATCGACGTCTGGATGATCGTCTGTCTGGTGTTCGTCTTCTCGTCGTTGATCGAGTACGCTATCGTCAACGTGCTGGCGCGGCGGCCAACCAAGGACTCTGTTGTTGACGATGCGGACGAGAAAACACCTCGCTCCAAGGCCGTCCGATGCTCGCTCAAACGCGCCGCCCGCCGCCAGTCAACTCTCATGCATCAGGTACCATTTTACTTCCTTATATCACAATCACTCACAATCACAGCGAAAGTATTTTTGTGTTTGGTGCCACTGGATAGAGCGATAGCAACTTTCTGTAGGTTTTGACCATTGTATCCATCTGCAGTGGTTTGGCCGCAATTTTCAATGTCAGGTTTCAGCCTATTAGTCGCCGTATCTTGCTAACGGTGGCAGATAAGGCCAAGGTTGCTATTGAGCACTAACAAGAAGTCACATCAGCCTTTCCAGATGCGACGAAAATCATTACCTTGGATGACCTTCTATTGTGGCTAAACGGTACAGAGTTGAGGCCCTTCACAGCGCTCTATTCCCCAAATGAAAGTACTATTTCGCTGGGCTAATAACCCATTGCAAACATGAAGTTTCTTACTTAGTTATTATACGCGTCAAAAAGGTCAAGGTTGCATATTCTAAAGTAAACAACGAATCTTTGCGTACGGTCGGCCCTTTCTGGCGAAAGCTGGGTTTCTTGTTTTTTGTTGATTCACTCTTTTTACCACTTGCGTGTATGCGTTGCAGGGTGCATCGACGTCAACGGCGCGGTCGCAGTCGGTGCGTCAGCCTTCGAAGGCCGATGGGTCTTGTTCGTCACGGTCACGGCTTGCAGCGCGTGCCTCTGCCCCGCCCGCCACCGTCCAGGTGTCCATCGGTGACGACCTTGACGACGCCAAGTACGCCGCCCGACGAGTCGACAAGATCTCGCGCAAGTGCTTCCCGCTCGCCTTCATCCTGTTTAACATTGGCTACTGGATCACGTACACGCTCTTCCTGCCCGACGCCGCCGATTCCGACAAGTAGGTCGATTCAGATAGGCGCCAACGAACTCCACATTACTTCCGATCTGCTGTGCATTTGCTGTACCACGCACGGCTGACAAACCGCCAGCAAATAGAAAGTCGTCAGCAAATCCACAACAACTTCTACGACAACGGGTTCATGTATAATCAAAGATCTATTCACTGTGTCTCAAAAAAATATCCCCAACATTTTCGATTGTAACTTGAAAACCAATTGTCAAATTTTAATAATTTTTGGTAAAAATATTCCTGACACAACTTGCCATCAAATGACCATTTAGTTTCCCACCTCACCCAACGTTTATTTTTGCACTATCTAGGAAAGCACAACCAACGAAATATCACTTTTTTATCCAATGCGATATGATTGCTTAATTAACATAACGCGTAAAAACACATTTTGTTCACATTTTAGACACTTTGGCTGACATTTTATCCAGTTGGCCATTTTTAACTGCCTGCAGTAAAATTGCTTGAAGTGTTGGCCCACTGTGTGAACACAGGTAAGGAGACGCTTTCTCCATTCATTGACAGCAGTGTCGATAATTTTCTGCTCCAGACCAATGCAGGATGTACCAGTCGCTGTTTGACTTCACAAACATTCCTAAACTTCATCTGGTAGATACACTGCTGCATGACAGTCAACTTTTGTAATAGACCAGCTCTCGGGGCCCCCAGGTTATGATAGAGGGAATTTATCGCCGTTTTTTCATTTATTTTAACACGTATTATGCTTGGTCTGATTTTTTCAGGTAATGCAAAAACAGACGTTGGGTGAGGTAGAAACTAAAACACTTATTTAATAGCCAATGATGTCAAAAATATTTCTGCTAAAAATTATTAAAATTTGCTAGTCTTTCTTCAAGTTACGATCGATAATGTTGGGGATGTTTTCCAAGTTTTCTGTTTATCTTAACACATGTTTCACTTGATCTGATTTCCTTAGGTAGTGCAGAAGCATACATTAGGTGAGGGGGGAACTGTACAGTTATTTGATGGCATGTTGTGTCAGAAATATTTTTACCAAAAATTATCAAAATCTGATGATTGGTTTTAAAGTTAAAGTTTAAAATGTCGGGGATGTTTTTTGAGACACAGTGTACAGCAAAAACGCAGCATCCCGAAACGTCGTGATGTTGCACGCTCGCTGTGCGACTTATAGTCCGACAAATCAACGACAGACCGAAGCAGTGGAATTTGGGTCCGACGACGGCGGAATTGCGGACAGTTGCGCTTGGTCCGATCACTCCGTGCCTTTGACGGTGAAGGCTGTCATGCGTGCTGTGCGCAAGCCTTTCCCCATCGTAGACATTCGTTACTAGATATTGCACTGCCTGAGTGGTTAAGCGGTTAAACCACATTTAGTTTGCCTAAACTAAACCGTCGTTTGCTTTATGACGCACAACTGCAGCGGAAAACTGAAAACGGTAGCAGTGCAAGCAAGCTAAGTGTGGTTCTACTGCGGTTCCTGCGCCGTGCATCCAAAGACACAGACGAGCTGGGGCCTTAACCGAGTCTCCGAGAGGAAATTCGGGTGTAATTAGGTTTACTGGAAAGATCTTGGGAATCGTACGACGTAACTGGCAATCTGCGCCAGTTTATACGTCATGTGAATATATCGTAACCTGAACGGCTGATGCAGCAGGTGCGCATGACGTCACACAGTACGTATTGTTGTTGAAAAGTCGCTACACCTTGTACAGCTTTCCATGTCTATCCGCATCCGCTGCTATGTCGCACAAGCTATTGAAGTCACCGATAAAATGCTGCCGGCAAACGATGTGTTGTGTGTACCTATTATTATCCGTTTCGTTTTTGTTCAGAATTTGTTTCTCCTGTTTTGTTCCAGTTAATCGTTATTCGTTGCACTGCAGGGTGTGTTAATTGTATTAATCCTGCAAACGTCCAACCTGATAATACGTTGTCCGTGTTGCTATGGCTGTATACCTATACGATGAGCATCCTTATGAAATGGCACGTTGTCGCCATAGTTGTTACGTTTGATCATCGCCGTTGTACAGTTTGTTATAAAGTTCGTGACATCATCGTGTGTAGACTTATACAATCATCTCCTAGAATATAGGCCTACTTTACTACTAGGCCTATAGACCTACTTGTTTACACTAGGCTTTAGTTTAGTTGACTCATAGAAATTTAGCTATGTAGCTGCTTCTTGTGGTTTCATGCTTATTTTATACTTTGTTAATTTTGAGCAAACATAAAACTTAATTTTATTCAAATTTGTTCTGTCGAGTTTTGCTATGTCGTTAAACGAGAATTTAAATTTTCAAAAGCGTAGGCCTACGGTACGTTCACGTTGAAAGCTCACGACCTTTTCTCCCAACGTACCAACGTAGCGATACAGTACAGCCCATGCGTTGTGCACGTTGTGCGAAACAACTATAGGGTTGTCGTTTTGTATAGTGTGCCATATACCGTCGTACAAGTTGGTTGCCTTGATCGACGTGAAGTCATGACATCATGAAGTGTTGCAGAAACGTTGTAAACGTAAACTGCTACATAGTTCGTTTTTGTATGCTCTGACAGATGTTAACTGTTGTCTGCTGTCCATGTGCACATGTGATAAAATATTATACGATGCCAGAACGATATTACCATGACGTTCTGTGTTCACGAACTATCGAGCTTAGTCTGTACAGCAACGAAGTCAACGAAAAATTATCGGATAAATAACTAAAATAACTAACAAGATCGTGAAGCGTTGCTCACAGCTAAGTACTGCCCGCGGGAAAGGCCTGTGCCGCATTTCGTGAATGCAGGCCAACTTTTTCGTTACAGGAACACAATCACCGCTAGCGCCACCAAGTGAATGCGTAGTTTGCACGGCTCCTCATTGCTTGGCGCGTTACCCACTCATAAAAACTAGTGTGACCGTGACGTTTAACATATTAGCTTAATGTTCAATAGACTTTTAGATGTTGTCAATGTACACATGTTCGTGCAAAATTTCACCAAGCTAAGTGCAGCGGTTTATGAGTTATTGTAGTAACAAAGAAAAAACTTAGCGACGATGCTGAAAACAATGCTGCCGTCGCTTCCACCGGTAAGAAGAAAAAGTTGATGCATCTGAAAGTCCGATAAACAGCCCACATTATTATTTCGCCAAAAATGTGGAGGATATTCAATCATAATGCCAGCAGTCTGTTGATTGCTTTAATAAAGACTATCATCATCATCTGGTGCACTGCAACGTTCGTAAAACATAGGCAGTAGAAACGTGCCATGCACGCAGTCGCTAGCTACTTAGCTGTTAGGTTTCATCTATTTTCTCATCTTTATAATAATCTCAAATATACTTTCACCGACAACACAAAACAAAGCCTATTGCGTGTATTTTAGCTTTAACTGCAGAGTTTAATGAATACGAATTATTGACCATTATGCAAAGAAAAGACGACTTGGCGTCTCAGAAATACTGATACATGTACGACCAAACAGTTATTTTTGCGATTTGGATCGCAGTCCACTATACATGCACATACAAAATTAGGAGCGGTCCCGCGCATATGAAAAAGTCTTTAGCATCGTTATCGCAATAGAAAGAAGCAAATGGCCGAACACCGAAACGGATGCCCTAGTTATACATTGTTATAAGCGTCCCAAAGTTCAAGACTCAGACTGCTTTGTATTTCACCATTTTACACATAATTTCTGCAGAATTTTTTTAGAAGATTTCGGAAGATTATTTGTTTTTTTATGATAACACTGATTAGGCTACTGATCGTTATTGATTTAAAATTTGATTATAGTGCACGTTTCGAGAAAAAAACTGCACCCAGTCATGGAAGAAATGTAGGTCTATAAATGATAATAAAATTAACTGCGGTGATACAGCAGAAGACATATGCATCTGCGTCATGAGTGGCATTATACAATGACAACTTCGACCACTGAACTCTGCGTCTTCGCGTTCAAAACCGACGCTAGCAGCTCTTGAGACATTTATCCGCTGACGTCGGTAAAACGTTCTAAACAAACGCAACACAGAAATTTTTTTTAAATATTAAACTACTTGACCTCGTATATACAGTTTGAGTTTACATAATAACGTGTCGCATTAGCCTATGAGTCCGCCTATTAAAGATAGAGTCCTTGGTTTAACGACGAAATTGTGCCACAACAGAGAACTGATGCCAAAGGGATATTCAAGCTTAATGCTGTTCACTGTCGGTCTCTCCGGACCATGTTTTTATGCGCGAAAGCAGCTGCTGCTTTCAGCGCGTCTTAGCCATCGCAATTCTGTCCGTCCGTCTGTCTGTCACACGGGTGGATCAGTCAAATACGGTGCAAGCTAGGATCACCAAATCTCCACCGTCGGCTGCCTGGAAGACTCTAGTTTTAGGAACCGTAAAGCTTTTCTATACATTCGAAGGGGTCACCCCGAACGAGAACGCTAATTGACAAATGAGAAGAATTTGCGATTTTTAGCCAATAAGTCGACGTATCTCAATAACGGTGCGAGATAAGGCCTAGGTTACTATATTAATCACTAATAGGAAGTACTGGCTCTCGATTGACACCGAATTCAATGACCTTGAATGACCTTGAACGCTAAAGTAGGGGGTTTTATAAAAAATTTTTTTGGCGATTTCGGGCTGTGAGATACATTTCAAAAGCGAACTGCGCCGAAACCAATTAAGATAGTCATAATAAAGCTGGGTGTGAAATTTTTAGCATTAAACTTTGATTTCAACTGTCTAATTATCGATTTTCTAGGTTCAAGGAAACCTGCGCACGAGGCCATTAAACAGCGGTACCCCCGAAAAAGTCGTTATTTTACAGTTGTTGGCCAGTCTTTCGTGAAAACGGTTGCAGATAGGCATGGGCATGCTACCTATCGCAACAAGCACTAGTGACGAGCTTTTCAGTCGTATCAACGTCAATGATTTTGAAAGACTCTAAGCTTCCGAAATAAGGGGTTTTTAATTAATGCTTGCGATCGTCGGCTGCAAGACACACTCCAAGAATGAACTGCGACGAAATGGCTGGAGATAAACTGACAATTTGCGAACAGGAACTGCTATAACCTTTCGCGCGTGTCGTGAGCATTAGCTCAAAGTTCTTGTTTTTGCTTACAGTGACAAATAATAAAAATATCCAGAGTGTGTAAGCTGTTGAGCGTAAACTGGAAGATCCTTATTCTCTAGCTGCATCCGAGGTTGTCTATGTTATGCTCGTTTATTTTTTCCGTAACGTATTTGCATATACCAGAGGCACTGTGCCTGTCGTCTACAAACATTTCTAACTATAGGCCTAGTGATAATTATCGCCACGGGCGGCGCCAAATTTTCAGAGCTGCGTGGGGTCCTGGTCGAGTAAGTCGCAACCATTCCCACCCCGCCCTTTATCCATCCAAAAAATTCGGATTTGCGCGAATCTCATGGGTCGTTCTGTTGGCGGCTGGGGGTCCAGGCCCTTGGACCCCCAGCTAAATTTCACTGATCTTTCGTTTTCACAAACCTCTAGCTGGTTAACTGTGTAACTTAAAGATCCCTTGTGGCAGCTATTACTTCTTGCATGAGCTCCAAAATGACAAATTCAGGCTTGCATAATTAATTTACATTATTAGTTACAATGTTTACAACGTCACTGACCGGCACCGCTGCTGCATGTGTTCTTTGGGCACAGTTCGTTGGTGTGTGGGTTTATCATTTTGCTTACTTGACCGATGAAGCTCATAGGCTTAAACACATCGCCAATCATTTAGAGTTGTACTCACTGCAGTCAAATGCATCATGTTAGACAGATCGCCGTCGTCGCGAACTAAGCCGTGAGAGCGACTGTCTTTAACACTGTCAAGCTCATCAACGCTTCTTCCGAAGTACTTGCTGGCAACTAGCACTTGCTTGTCCGCCCGTCTGTATGACCTACACATGTATACCGGAACAGATACGATACGATACGGTATGAATTTGCACTGAAAACTGACAGATAGGTTGTCAGTTTAATCTAGCACATAAACTAAAAATGAAACGTTTTAAATAAAAATAAGATGAGAGAAACTGAATAGAAGTACCGTTATATTGTAAAACATAAAAAGATTAAGAAACTGCGTGGAATTAGGAAAAAACTTCAACAGAACAAAAAATGTTGACAACAAAAGCTAAAAAACAGAAGCGAGAAAGTAAAAACAAAAGCAAGTCTAGATATCAGTAAAATCAGTTACAAGGGGTGACAGATGTTTATAGAAAGTGGGTCTTGAGAACTCAAAACGTCGTTTTCAGATTGGAATGAAACTATGAAAGATTGATCGAGTAATGGATGATAAGAGTGGCGATGATGACACTGGTGAAGTGAGATGATGATGGAAGAATGATAAAAGAGGAAGAGGCAGATTAAAACGTGGTTGACAAAGTAAAGAAGTGAAAATAGTGCTTTACGTTTCCCAGTTTAAATAGCAACTCTACAGTAATACCCCGTTTACACGATAAAGCTGGCTCGATAAGCTTGTTCGTCCAGTTAACAGATATATTGTTCGATGTTTGCTCGATGTTTGCTCAATGTTTGCTTGATGATTGCTTCGTGTATGCTATGCTATATGCATGTTTCATATTTGCTCGATGTTTGCTCGACGTTTGCTCGATGTCTGCTCGATATTTGCTCGATCGTGTAAACGGGGTACAATTATTATCGTTTAACACTTTTGAGTTCTTACCCGACTACCGATAAGCCGCCGAAGCGACAGATGTCACGGAAACCTTTAGCGAACGGGTTGCTGTCGATCTTTAGTTTTGTCATCTGACAAACAACAACAGATGATTTTCTTTTACACAGTTTTCTCAGATAGTCTAACCTTGAAAGTGTGACAGTGATAAACGATTTCAGATTTTTACAGCGGCGTCGTGGGTCAAAAAGTAGGCGGGCAGAAAATTGCATTTTTTTCGACAGACACTGAGCTGGCTCATACTGCGTACTGGCTTAACCACTCCAGAAGTGCAGTATCTAGTACTTACCAGTTGGTTCTGGTAAGCGGTGACGGTGATGAAGACGCACTCAGTAAGTATCCAGCTGCTGCACAGGAAGGTACTCGACGCCGTGTGTTCGTCGTGGTTAAGTGAGTCCGCGGTATAATGGCTACTAGTACGTGCTGCCGCTGTCAGTGTACTGGTGTCTGGACGACGTCGCAGCACTCGCACACGAGGCCAGTATTTGCGCATCGATTCAACCACAATCTACACCTCATCCACACCCACCACAGTCACAGTTTTTCGTTTTATACTCAATTTACATCTGCGACGCCGATACAACTCAACTGCTGCAACACTTGAATATCAAGCAAACATAGTTTTATTAACCTGTAAATAACTCGTATAGTATAGCAAAAACAATTTTGATAAAGAAAACAGAAAACAGGCGATCTTTGAATATTCTTTCCAGTGCACTTATATATTATAGAAATCTAACTTTAAAAAAACCGCGAGGAATGTGACAATTTCGAATTAACATTTTGCCAAAACTTTGCTGCAGTTAATCACATCACTAATTAAGGTTAATATGGCGTACACACTTCAATGTTTTAGGTACCTGTAATAGTTTTATTTACAACGAATAAGCTGCAGATGAACACTGCAATTCATTTAATTACGACACTAAACATGCTGCAAAGTTTACACATTAGAACAACAAAACTACACAAACAAAAAAAACACTGCTTATTAATAAAAATGTCATTATTAAAGTTTTACATGTGTGATAACATCATAACAAATAAGAGATAATAAAAATCATAAACTAGAACATGTGAAGAAAACATGGCTTATCGGCAACGCCGAAATCGTGAAACGACAAAATAGACCAAGCGCGTTAACACGAGTCCATTCTCAAATGTCTCTGTACAAGCACATCCATTTTCCCGACTTCTCTTTTTAATTGAAAATTGATCTTCTGTCGACACCACAACACTAGCTTATATATTATGCTGCCGTATAACCTAGATTAGTGCAGCTTGGCTGCGAATTGGAAAATGCGATTTTCAGTAGTATCATTTTATACATTATAGATTTTCGAATTAACAATCCCATTACTTGAAACATGTTCACCACAGATTCATGTTACCGAGAAGATAAGTGCAGCAATTTCGTTTAATTTTTATGCTGATTTAGCTACTTGTCGTCGAACTGTAATGTACAGAAAATGTTTTTTTCCGAACGCGGTGGATGGATTGGATGTGCTTGCAAAGAGACATTGGAAAATAGACTTGCACTAATAAGTTGGTAAATACACCGTGTCCGGAAAAAAACATCCCGAACATTATCGATTGTCACTTGAAGAAGGAATCCAATTTAAATAATTTTTGGTACGATTATTTCTGGCACAATTGGCCATCAAATGACCGTTTAATATTTTACCTCACCCAATGTCTGCTTTCGCATTACCTGAGGAAAAAACCAACGAAATGTAGGTTGAAATGAACAGAATTGCGTCAAATAGCATTCCCAACATTATCAATTGTGACTTAAAGAAGGATTGACAAATTTTGATAATTTTTAGTGCAAGCATTTTTGACACTACTTGCCATCAAATGACTGTCCCAGTTCCCACCTCCCCAAATGTCTGCTTCTGCACTACCTGGAAAAACTCTAACAGACAAAATGGATAAAATTGCAATATTTATTGGTTTTGTTTTCCTAGGTAGTGCAGAAACAAACAATGGGTGCGGTGAAAAATTGGACAGTCATTTGATTGCCACCTTTGTCGGAAATATTGGTGTCAAAAATTATTAAGATCTGCTAATTCTTCTTCAAGTTACAATCAAAAATGTCCGGGATGTTTTTTTTCCGGAAGCGGCGTAGAATGCAATCAGCTCACATAGCCGTTCTTGTTGATGGTTCGATTGTTAGTAAGTTTGACGCGGTCAAACGAGACTGCTCGCTGCGTCAGTTGACTGGCACTGAACGGCCCGTCAGGATGTCGGTATGACCTCGCCAGCTCGTCCACAGAGAGCGCATCTGTGGCTCCGTCGGATGGAACCCGGTCTGAGATCACCCACGATGAGCGATGATAGGCGTAGCGGTAGCGGTGAGCGTCAACCGGAAGTATATCGAGCATCACGTCGTAGCAGTAACTGGTGTCGTCGCCGTTATCGTTCAATCCCGAAAACCTCACACGCAGCGGAGGAAACATTCGCCTACAAATAGGACACAGCGTGTGGCAAATAAGGACGATCATCGAACATACAAAAATAGCTCTAATTTTTCCGAACATAGCTTAGGATTTCATTGCGAAATTTGCCTAGCTTATTCAGACACATTGGTTTTGAACAACGTTGCTCACAGTACGAAATAGTGAAAAATACTTAACAAATTAAATAAATAAAAGAAATTAATATAGTATTAAAATTATTAACTGTACAAATTCCAACAACCGAAATACGAAGAACGTCTTTAAAGGCGCCGGTCAGTAACATGTAAGCTATATTTTTCCAGAACTGAAATAGGCTGTAAAAGCAGCGGCGTAGACAAAGGAGGCCCAGGGAGCCCAGCCCCCCAATCCTCCAGACAAAACATCAGCATACGTTTCAACTGTACTAAATTTGCCAATTTGGTCAGTTTATTCTCGGAGAAATAATTAAATTTGTTGCCATCAGATCTCATCTTTTAAAACTAAAATACACCAAATTCGATTTCGGCTGGGGCTCTGCGGGGAACTCACAGCGCTCCCCAGACTCCTTAGCTAAATTTTAGGGAATTTTGGGAAGGGAGCGGAGAGGAAAGGAAGAAGACAGGTCAAGGGGAAAAAAGGTAAGAAAAAAGGGGAGGGACGAAAGGAGAAAAGGAAAAGGAGGGGAAGGGAGACAAGGCCCCTCCCAATTAAAATTTCTGGCTATGCCACTGCGTAAAAGAAACTACTTCATCAGTCTAGCAACATAAACGAAAACAAAAACTGCAGATGGTTATCTAAGAAATTCATTTTGAAAAACCGAGCAGTAAGTGATTTGAACGGATCTTAAAACATCTGTAGCATTTTAAAGCAGATCGCTAGGTAGTGTAGCGGTTAGGTCGTTCGACTTGGAATTGCGCGTTCGTAGATTGGACTCCCGGTCGGGTCGATATCAAGTGGTTACTACATGCACTTGGATAGGTGACTGTTTGCGAGCAGATAAACCATCTCGGTATGTAACTAGCTGCTTAGGTCAACTCAGCCTTCCATCCCTCCGGGATAGATGAATCGAGTACCGGCTTGTCTGGCTGGGGTTAGAGCGGGACGCGTTCACTTGTATCGGCGGCATGCAGATAATAACACTTTGTGATCCCATATGGCAGGTGACGCTCCGTAGCTCTGAAATGGGTTTTCCGCGAAGAACTATACTAATTAAGTTCTATTTTAACCGTCTGACCTGCCGGACTTGGTAATGATCATCTCTGTGAGTCCGAGACGATTGAAGCCTCGCCAGAGACCGAGCGTCTCCAGATGACAGGCGACACTTGGCTGCGCTGACGACGTCTGCAGATCCACCGAAAAATCCACTTCATCGCCGACTGCACGTGAACGTACGACATAACTTGAATTAGTAGCCATGGTGCTTTTTTGCCAAAAAAACATTAAGTTTTACTATTCACCGCCAAATTGCACAGGTAATGTAATCCTCTACGTTTATTTAGTAAGTAAGTAATCAACTAAGGTTGAATGAATGAATGAATATGTCAATTTGTATAGCGCCCAATTAGAGAAGACCTCAAAAGCGCTCAGGTTATTTCTGTAGCGTAATAATTAGAAGCTGAAAAATCAAAATGCACGACATATTTTTCTGTTTGCAATATTGCTCAAAAGTTACGAACGAATTTCGATAAATTTATTAGCAGAAACGAAAATTGGTCCGGGTTAACTTACAAGTAAATAAATTTTGATGGCAATCCGGGCCAAAATCTGTATCTAAATGTTTTAAAGGATTCTTTGTTTATTATATTAATTTGTGGACAACCAGAATGAAACACAATTCCTAGAAGTGGTTTAAAACTCTCTCACTGCTTTCTAGTAAAATGGTGTTGACGAAAAATCTACCCAATAATGTATTAGGATAGAATTCAGTGTATTTTCTTTTTATTAAGCCCAGTGAACAGCTGAAATGGTTCTGTCTGTTTCTACCGTTGGTGACTTTTGATAAGCATTTTAAAGTGATACTTCAGCGCCAAAACTAAATTTATCTGACAACGACCGGTGGCTAAAGGCTATAGAAGAGACAGAGGTCAAGTAGATGATGGCTCATCGGGGCAATAAATAACGAAAGCGTTAAACGATGACAGAGTTTATAGTCGACGGGGCAATAAAATGGTGCGTCCATTAAACAGACAGAACGCAGAACCGCGATGACGTCGGCGGCGGAGGCGTCTGGTTGTCACGGACGAACGTATTGCTACTATCGACATGCAGTGAACAGCATTGATCTGTTGCTATGCGGCGTTTTACGCCCGACCACCCACTACGACTTGTCACATGAATGGAATCGGTTCAGAAGATTTTCATTTCAATTACTAAGAAGCTGGTATAGGCACGAGACATTTATGTTATAAAGTTCTGTAAACGACTCTAATTGCTTTGTTTAAAGAAAGTTAGTAAGTAAGTATGTAAGTAAGTAAGTAAGTATGTGCATATTTAAAGTGCACAATGTCAGCCAGTGGCCGAATCTGTAAAGTAAAGAACTAAGTTGCGTTTACGTGACTAAACATTTTACTTTTATTAGGCCGCCCGGCTACGGCAGTGACGAGCGATCTTAAGTTTTAGGCTACTGCTAATGTTTCTTTTGTCTTTCTTTTTTGGCACTTTGCGACGCTATACATTGTATCTTCGAGCTCCCTTGGCCGACAAATGATTAGAAATGGCTGCACTTAGATAAATTTAAGAAAGCCAAATTTGGCAGAATCTCTCAAAAATTAAGGACAATTGTTTTTTTTATCATTTACGCGCAAAATCTCTGAGCTCTCTCGATCGATCGCCGTGAAACTTTGCCATAGCCAGATGACGCGTGCCACTGGCCACCGACGCTGACAGATATAGGCGCCGACGACATCAACAGGCCTCTAACTGCGTGACGCCAACTGCTGCAGCCCTGCCTCGTGACACTCAGCAGATGGCCAGCAGCAGGAGCCGTGCTAGGCGTAAAGCAAGCAGGGTTCATTAGATAATGGCCACTGTCTCGATGATTGACAGCGACACGACAGAACTTCGCGCGAAACTTTGGCAGCGCCGGCGCCGCCGCGTCATAAAGACAAGAGGACGAAATCACGGGAGGCAGACTGACTTGAGCGACTACTGTTTATACGACAGAAAGCGACTAGTGACCGAGTGAGTGAGTCGGCTGGGTGGGACGATGTCAGCGGCGGCAAAGCGAGATAACGACGTCGTTGAGTGGTCTCGTTCGTCACTGTCATCATCGCTCGACGACAGCAGACTCTATTGGGTCTCTATCGTGGACTGGTGTAATTATACTGGATACTAATGTATAAAAATTCATGTCTGTATGATAACTGCTTTCGTTGTGGAAAACTTTGTTTCCGCCAACTGAATTTTTTGATGCGGAGAAATAGTTGAAGTCTGAGAAATCAGAAATTCAATCTCCCGGCCGAATGTTTCCAGATTAAGACCAGATTTAAACCATTACTGCACTAATTTATACCTAAAGATTACTGTTGGCAGATCTGAAAGTTACTGAAGTACTGAAAGAAAGTTCATCTTATCTAGAGGTTGAGATGCTTGATTGAGTACTTCACACAAACGTCTTGCGTCATTTAACTGTAGGTCTTATTATGTTCTGTAAGTTTTATGATGATGGCGATGTTGGTGATAACTACGATGACGAAAATGAGTCGTTACTCATTACGGTTATTGCCCTGCGTGTGATTAGTCGTACTTGTACGATAAGGTGGCCAGGAGTAGGCTAAACTAGAGCGGCCAGACGCGGCAATTTCGAAGTCGACAAACCGGAGGACATCACACATCACTGCGACAGTCACCAACTAACACGCTGTCGGCGCTCCTGATCAACTGGACCGATAGAGCAAGCCAATCAACCGCAGTTTAATAACTAGTCGTTCAACACGTGCAGAAATGATGGTGACATGTCCTAATTAGCCGCTACTGTCGTCGTGTTCAGAATGAATCTTCAAATCGAGGGATACTCCTCAAACCCTTTTTATGCGCGATAGCAGAATGCTTCGTGCGTCTTATCCATGGCCTGGGGGTCTGTCCGTCCGTCCGTCTGTCTGTCTGTCTGTCACACTGCTGTATTGTGTCAAAATGGTGCAAACTAGGATCACGAAATCTTTACTATGGGCTGCCCCATGGACTCTAGTTTTTTGTGACAAAATTTCGTGCCCCTGGGTGAGGGGCTTATACTGTGCAAACGGTTGCAGATAGAAAGAGACTTGCTGCATATCATAACAAGCACTGGTAACAAGCTTTTTAGATTTGTCAACATGGATGACTTTAAACGATTTTGAACCCTCCTCCCCCGACCAAAAAAACAAAAGGGGTTTATAGTATATTTTTCGCAATTTTTCGCAATTTTTTGCTGCAGCGCACATTTCAACAGTGAATTGTGACGAAATGGCTGGAGATAGACCAAAACAACCTGCGTATGAAATTTTTAGCATTAAACGTAAGACCTTTATGAGAAAAGCACACCGTGCATGGATAAACGACACAAAAGAACTGTTGTCCATATCTTCGCTAAATATTTATTTACAAATTTTTAGAATTTCTTTCACTGACAAACTCTGTGGATGATTTGCAATAATGCAATAATAAGTATTTTATTACACACGAACTGCGTTGCTACACTACCTTGAAAAATATTTGCTTGAATGCAAGCAAGACTAACAATGGTAAATGAAAAATACACCCAAAACCAAAAATCGCAGTGAATGACCGGTATAATCCTACACTGTGTCAGAGAATAAACAAGAAGCCCAGCTGTCGCTAGGGTGGGCCGACCGTACCTCTTATATCCCAAGACCAGCGTCCAGCGATTTCCAAAAGTGACTAGCCTACAGTCAGTGGCGGTTCTAGCCCGCAGAAGTTGGGAGGCGCGCGCGGTAGCACGAGCCTATAATGGAGGTATGCCCCCACCGGGGACCGGGGTCCAGGGGCAGAGCCCCTGGTCAAAGGGACAGGGGGCGCTCCCTGAAGCTGAAGCACTTTTGGTTTTTGGACGTTAATGAAAGCCGCAAATTTGATCACTTTTCTAAAATTTGGAAACGCACAGAAATCAGAAATTTGTGTTATCTTTGCAAGAAATCATAAATGTCTACCAAACTGGAAGGCCTGGAGCAAAACTAAAGGCCTGTGTTTCCCGGCCCGGGCCTAAAACCTCCGCTGCCTACTATTCCATATACGCTATGGTGACGCTGCTATATGGAACACCACAATCAACTGTAGGACACGATTGGTAATTCGGCGCACGCGGTGGATGGCTGCAGGCAGAAATTTTGCATGCAAAATTAACGTCCCCTGGCCCCAGAAGATGATGAGATGCGGTTTAAACCTGCCGTTAACAACATAATTTAACGACGTTCAACATACAGTTGACAGTACTCAGTGCCCACCTGTAAAATCACGTGGTCGACTGCACTCAATCGCTCGTCGGCGTTGAGTTATAAACTTCTGCTGAAGTAAGTCGTCTTGAGCGCTGTTGTTGTCGGTGCGTTTACGCGCGTCCGGGCGTAGCAGTTCGTCTATCGTGAAAGCCGCCGCCTTCGTTGACATCGTCGTCAGTGGCACAGTAGCTCGTTGGGTCATCATCTTTTCAGTTCAAAAACTAAGCTTACTGCTGTTGCTAAACTCTCGATAACCTACCGCGGCAAGGTGAAGGTTCACGACTGCCGATATATGCCCTACGGTCACTGTTCTCAGTTTATTGCTCACTGACATTTCTTCTGCAAAACTATATGTGTCTGCAACTCCAACTGTTTTCAGATTTTACTTCCATCAAGTGTACGCAAATGCGTTCGGCTAACAAAGTAACGGCGCCGCTAGTAACAAAGAGGCGACAGGCGACTATCTGGTGAAAGTTGTGTAACGCAGCAGCAGACTCCGGACGCTCTTGTATACCCGGTACCACGTGGTGCGTGACCAGCCGATCTGTCGCAGCATATAGGCATCTGCCAAGTGCTAACGATCGACGAGTGCGCTGCATAGTAAGAAATCTGGTCATCGCAATTCTCTGCTTGCATGCCTAGAAGCCCTAGCTGGCCGCGCACTTGACTTAGCGCGAGCAATCTGTGTACTGTCTAAACCAGTAGCCTCCTAGGAAATGCTGGTGCTTTTGCTCGAATTTTCGACGAATTTCTGGTACTGTAGCTGCAAGTAGTTGCCAGAGAAAAATACTCATAGGCCTAACCGGACGCGTGAACAGACGAACGGACTGACATCATACGATAGCATTACCTGCCCATGCTATGCATTTTGAGGTAAGCCCTAATAAACGACAAAAAGCAATATAAAAACATATATAATAAATCTGAACAGACTGTAAAGTTTCTGTAAGCTTTTTATTTTGGCGTTAAATAAATCAGTGGTCAGTGATAACTTGCTTGAATGCTAAACGCTCTCAAACGCTGAGCAAATTAGCTCAGCGGCAGAGCATCTAAATGCGCCTTAGGCTGACTTTTTGACTGAACAGAGTAAGTGCACAGAAGATTGACGAGCGTTGTTTATTTTTCATTCATTTTACTAAGTTTCGTCTTTTCTTAGCATATGCTCTGCATGCCGAGCCAGGCAATAGCTTTGTCATCAGCCAAATGTAAGACTGACAGACCGCCGGGAAATTTCGTATCTGGACAATCGTTCACAATGTGTAACATAGTTTGTGAAGGTGCGCCACAGGAACAGGACGGATCTGAAGCCTGATTTCAGCGGATGAGGTTGGCTGCACATCGACCCTGGCCAGTGCGAAAGTGGTTCAACGTCGACCACAAGCGTGACAAGCGTCGGCGTAGGTCGAATCCAAGAGGTGTAATGAAAGGGTCCACGATCAGCGAGCGGTTTACTACATCTGTAGCAGCCGTATCTTCAGTCCATTTCTGTTGTGGTGACACTTCTTCCTGTTGCGATTTCAGCCAAATTTTACCACAACTGACCCCCGTTGCCATGGCAACAAAATTTGGGACAAATGGGCTATAACTTGGTTTCTGTAAGAAATATGTCTCAGATTTTTGTTGCAGATATTTTCTTGTAAACAAAAAAAAACCCAGCTAACACAAAGGGTGCATGTTTGAAAGCCCGGTGCGAACAAAATCTAAACTCATCGATCCTAGCAACGATAGGCCTATTAATTTACACTCACCAGGGGGCGCCAGAGGGCACGACGAATCTCGCTCGGCCGTATTGGCTGAAAATCGCAAATTTCTCCTACCCCTGTCATTTAGCGCCCTCGCTCGGGATGACCCCTTCGAATTAGCTATACGAATCCTGAAACTATAGAGTCTTCCTGGCAGCCGACGGTGAAGATTTGGTGATCCTAGCTTGAAGCGTTTTTGACTGATCCACCCGTGTGACAGACAGACAGACAGACGGACAGGCGGACAAACAGAATTGCAATGGAAGACGCGCTACAGCAGTATCTGCTGTCGCGCGTAAAACACGGGGTTCATTTTGTGTGTTAGCTGGGCTTTTCTTGTTTTAGCATTGTAATAGTTACAATGTTAAAACAAGAAAAGCCAACACAAAGGGGAACGCACGACAGCGGTGCATGTTTGAAAGCCCGGTGCGAACAAAATCTAAACTCATCGATCCCAGCAACGATATTACATTTACACTCACCAGGGGGCGCCAGAGGGCACGACGAATCTCGCTCGGCGGTATTGGCTGAAAATTGCAAATTTCTCCTACCCCTGTCATTTAGCGCCCTCGCTCGGGATGACCCCTTTCGAATTTATGGAAAAGCTGTACTGATCCTGAAACTATAGAATCTTTCTGGCAGCCGACAGTGAAGATTTGGTGATCCTAGCTTGCAGCGTTTTTGACTGATCCACCCGTGTGACAAAGAGACAGACGGACAGGCGGACAAACAGAATTGTAATGGAAGACGAGCTACAGAAGTACCTGCTGTCGCGCGTAAAAACACGGGGTTTATTTTGTGTCGTCAGAATACGTGCCAACTTCAGTACATTTTTAATTAAAGGCTTCGTAAAGATTTGACATTTGCATTTTGTGTATGTGTGTATCAGTCAGAAAAGTGGCAAAGACAGTTTTTGTCTGAAACTTGCAGCCAAATCAAACCGTTAATGCGTCCAGTTAGGCAAATCTGCGAGGTACTTAAAACTGCCACTGTTCTCTTTTTGTTTTTAGTTTAGTACACCGTGTTTCAATAAAAAACGTGACACTTTTGTTTTTTTACTAACTCTTTGAAACATTGGCCGATTTTGATATTTTTGGCACGCAGCATTTTGAAAAAAAACTCATAGTAAGTCATTGTAGCTTAGCCCACCTTACTTTAATACTGTTGCTACACTATGTTGTGAAATTCGAAAGTAATAATTTAGTAGCTTACAACAGTGAATTCATACTGGGTATGGTACGCACTGGCTCCGAAATGATTTTCAGCTGATCTGCGGTGTCTAGGCAGACCGAACACTTCATGCTATTGGCGATTATAAATACGAACGAGAAATACTACATGAGATGCAAAAACGAGCTGAGTCAGAAAAAAGAAAGACTTTTAGGCCTAAGTGTTGAGCTGAGCATCATTCTCAGGCGATTAGTCACAGTACTGTTAGTGCAGTAGCACACAGACAGGTGCGCGTTGTGGAGTCGGCGTGTATTGGAATATGACGACAAGTTTCTCGCACGCACGGCAGCTGATGAAGCGTGCTAATGCTAATGCTACCGTGCCGCTCATAAACAGCGACTCCATTTCGCGCAGCTAACACCCAGCAGCTGCAACAGCTGCATGAGCATCCCACATCCTGCATCGTCCAACAACAAGCACTGATGATGGCGAGGTGTAGCCTATAGCGGCACCACCATTATGACAGGTAGGTTTGCCTGAGGTCGTGCACTCATACGACCCAGTACTAGTCCCAGTCCGATGCGACGTCGCCACAGCTCACCGCGTTCCTCCAGTGCTCCAACGTTTTCAGCGACTTCTTGACAGGGGCGTCCATGCCCTTCAGCGCCAGGAAGCTATGACTTGCCGTTGCTTCAGACCTAGTGGCTTCACGTAAAATGCAAGCAAATACACTACATTCGGTTCGTGGATGCACAGGGGTACGGCTAGTATCATGGGAATTGGGCACCCGTGTTTTCCGACTCTGTAGCTAATGCTATACGGGCCTGGATAGTGTAGCGACGCGGTTAAGATATATGGTGAGCAAATTATAAACACAATGCGCCAGTAAAAAGTATTTTTAATTGGTCAATATACTTGGCAAAGATATAGGGGACAAGAGTTACGCGGCACCTTTTCTATGGGCCACGGTGTACAGGGGCCCCCGTGCAGAAACAGAATGTCTGCAACGCAGCGCTCCACCCAGCAGCAGTCAAGCGGCGTCTACGCTCGTATCTGCTCGTTGCGACAGTCGCAGTAGATGCATCTACTGCAGCTAACGGAAAGCATGGCTCTGACGGAAACCAATAGGCTAGGAGCCTCCAATACTGAATACCTGCGCACAAACGTCGCCAGAGGTCAGTAATGGTCATTATTGTAAACGTACAATGCCACACATTTTTCCGTTAATGTCAGCCGTAATTAAACAGTTGAAACAGATCTCGCATAACTGGCATGTAGCGGAAAGTCTAAATGCGACCTTGATTTAATAAACAAGGTTTTGGTTTCTCAAAATGACACGGATTGAAAGTAAAAAAATTATTTTTGTTTCTGTCTTTGAAAAGTTGAACGGTTTGGTTCAAAAGTGGATTTGAAAAGTAAGCTTAGGCCCCCTACTGAAGGAACTTACTGCTGAAAGTTTAGTAACCAGGTCCAGAACTATGTGAAAGACTGAAAGATCAATAGCTTTGTAGGCCTGCGGGCTTAAAACAAAATCATTTGTGCAAACTGCAAAGTTAAGTTGTGTTTGATATTTCTGTATAAAGATAATTATGCATTCCGCGGTGCTTGCGATACGCGTGCCGATGGTGCTGTGGATTGCTGGATATTTATGGAGCAGAAACGACCCGAAGAATCGATCGCAGTAAAACAGCTGTTAGGTCTCAGCCTGTACAGATGACGACATAATTTGACATCACGGAGAAGATACAGCAGCTGTAGCATCAGTGATGAACACTGTACGGCCCACTCATCGGTATCATCTTGCATCAGTTGTTCACCTCACCAGGAAACCCACGTCAGCACGGTGATAACCGCTTTCCATCTCAAGATCTCGCCATAAGCAGAGAGTCCCATCGCCGCCACACCGTCGTGCACGTGGATTCGTGAGCAATATCCGGCGGCGGTTCCTGCCGAGAAAATCTGGTGTAGCACCCACAGCTCCACGCTAGAACCGCCACCGGCAATATCTTGCGTCTGATTGGGTCTGGGAAACTTTTCCGTTTGATTTACGACATCTTAAATTGCAGCAATCGTTTCTATATGTCAGACTGCTGTGTTAGATGATTTATATTTCTATCACACAGCTGTCAGGTTTACGTGGCTTCATCAGATGCATATTGTCTATTAGCAAACACGATGGCGTTTGAAGGGCCTATAAAAATTTATTTGGAGACTTAAACTACTTGTCTTTTTTATCTTTCTTTTTCTTCAAATTTTCGTACAAATGATCTTTTTGACTGTGGTGGAAAATAAAAAATATACACTCGCTTTTTATTTTAAAAAAACTGTAATTTAAAAAGCATGCTACTCTAAAAACACGCATACAGAAACGGAGAAAGAGCTCTAGCTTTCGACATAAAAAGCAATAACCGAATAACACAGTAAATATTGTAAAACACAATGTTGCAGTTACATCTCCATTCGCTCTTTTTGCATGTCAGAAATAAGTCGAGTTAGTTTACGAAAGAAAAAGCAGAAAGCTAGTGTCGAAAAGACCGGCGGGAATGACGACGTAAACCCGACGAAGTAACAGTCGGTGTCGTCACGAGTCGTGACTCGTGACGACACCGACTGTTACTTCGTGAAGTAAAACGTGAAGTGTTTTGGTGATCAGTCGGCACTAAACGTCAAACACGACACGCGCCGGTTACGTCATATACATGTACATCCCGCCACCAACATCAGCAGCAGCAGCAGCAGACACAACAAAAGACGACAGACAGCGGCGTAGCCAGAAATGTCAATTGAAAAGAACGGCCTCGTTTGCTTTTCTCTCCCCTTTTCTTTCCCCCTTTGTCCCTTCCCTCTTTTTCGTCCCCTCCTTACACCTTTCCTTTCTTCTTCTTTTCTCCCGTTTTCTTCCCCTTTCTTCCCTTAGAAGTAGGACCCCCTAAAATCCAGCTGGGGAACCTAGAAGAGCGCTGTGAGCTCCCCCAGCGGGGTTTGGGGCGGAGCGCAGCCGAAATCGAATTTGGTGCTTTTTAGCTTTAACATATTGAGCTGTCGCTGATACAGCTCTATAAAACCGAGCGGTTCGCCCTGTCTCGCTGCAACGACCGATCAACCCACTGACGGATCTAAATTAGCAAACATCGGAGTTCGTTTAACGCTCGCGTTGTCGACCGTCGTGTGTTTTACAGGCCTAGTCTATCTATAATCTGCGAACTTGTTTATTTATTTATTTATTCATTCATTTCTATTGTCGACAGCGACAGCTCATTTCAAGCTATTAACTTGTAAGGTCTGGCAGCAACAATTTTAATGATTTTTTAAAAAAATAAACTGACCAAATTGGCAAATTAAGCGCAATTTAAACGTTTGCTTATGACATTCCTGGAAGATAGGAGGCTGGGCTCCCTGCCCCCTTGTCTACGCCACTGACAACGGATGTCGGGGGATGAGCGCGTCCGTACGGCAATAACACTGCAGTGCCATATTCGTCAGTGGAGTGGGCGAAGGCGCACCACACACGTGGTGCCGCGGTTCCGTTTCAAAGCTGAGCATCAGTCCATGGATCATGGATGCGTCGACGTAGCACTAAGCACTCACCGGGGCGGACAAGACGAGACGAGCAGCGACAGGTGCGAGTGCGCTGCTCAGTGCCCACCCAGCCGGGCTATCAGCACCATCATCTTCCTCATCATAGCACCGTGCGCTTGGCTCAGCTCGGTGTTGAGACGATCCGTGCATTTTCTTTGATGTGACTTCTGCACTGTTCAGATCTAATGCTGTTTTGAACAAAATAGGCAAAAGCAGACAACTTAGGCCTATTGTAGGCCTAAGCCTACGTCAAACCACTAACCATTAGAGGTTAATTTAATGTTATGCTCTTAATTAATTCACATTTTACTTAGTTACTTACTTACTGTGCAATTCTGTGCATCTGTTGGCTGTAAAGGCGCGGACAAAGCGACGTAACTGAACTGCACTAAACTGACATTGTCTAGTTTTTGACTAATTTACCAATAAACAAGCAGTAATGCACTACAATAGAGTGGGCGTCAGTGATTTACGTGAATACGCTCACGAACTTGTCAACCAACGACCAATAAACTCACTCTGCTCACTCTCCATTGGTCAGTTCGTTAAAAACTAAACCGTGTCAGTTCGGTTTAGTTCGGTTCAGTTTTGTCGCCCTGTATGCGCCTTAAAATTAACCAGTAAAACAGCACTCGATGCATTCGCTCTCCTGTCCTGTCCGCGGCGTCCAGTGCACGAATCGTCGTACGACAGCCATCAGAAGGAGAAACTGCGCGAATCGTCCCATAATCCCCGTCGGCTCATCGCACTTTGCTCAGCCGCTGCTCCCTTGCACCGACCGACCGACCGACCGACCAAGCGACCGGCTGGCGTGTTCCCACGACCCGGAGCGGACGCACCTGCTCGGCGCGTAGAATGTTGGCGCGTGCCGTCGGATTGCGTCGTCCGTAGACAGGTGTGGCGGCGCTGGTGGCTCGCTATCGATAATTAAGAGATGGTTGTAGATGGTGGATGCGGGGAAGAGAGTCGGGCGCCGGACGGCCGGAGCCCCATTATAGGATCGCCCTCTAAAAAAGTCTCCCCCTGCAGCCACCAATTTACCGGCAAAAATCCGCCCAGGCGGATTTTTAGTTTTTTACCCATAAATTATCGCCCGGCGGCTGACTTTTCTGCGGGGGGGGGGCGATCTTATAATGCGCAGAGACTTTTTATGGGGCTGGCGATATTTAATACGAAGGAGACATAACGAGTTTGTGATTATATCAGAATATCTCTCCCTGGGCGAATTTTTCACGGAGAAGACATATTAATTTCACACCGTCGCAAAAGCCGCAGCAGCGGCAGCGTCGGTAGCACAGGAAGAACACGGGACGATGGAAGAGTTCTCGCTCGGTCGGTGAGTCGGGGTGATCCAGAGGGTAAGAGACGCGTGACCATCCGTCCGCCCCCCGCGTCACTGAGTGGCACACGTCTACAGACAGTGCGCCGAGAAAGCAGAGATTAACGGCGTGGAATCTTAGCTGAAACAAAGCGCTTCTGCTGCAGCTATTTTCAGTTGCGCTGACGCCGCCGCCTCCGCCGACGCGACCACGCAACGCAGTCGCGCGGTAACGCATTTGTTGCAAGCACAACGTAACGAACGGAAAACGTCCATCACCGCTAGCTCCCGGCAGCTTCAGTTTCTTCAACAACGAATCGTGTAGGCCTAGTCTACTGGTGTTCAGTTTCTGAAGTGATGTGGGTCTCCTGAGAAGTATTAACTTCAGTTTGCCGACATCAACCAACCTCGTGCACGGTCAATCAGTGTTCGGTCATCACGAAAGGAACAAGCAGCACAGCCGTTGGTGCAGAGAAACGGCGCGAAGTCGCGTAAATGTGTTAAAATCAACGACAAACAGCACCTCGTAGATTATGAAAATACCATTTTATGCCTCCGCCACAACAAATGTCAGTGAGGCATTTCTGGGTCGTCAGTCCGTGAGTGCGTCGTTACGTATGGTCGTACCTCCCAAAACAAAGTTTGTTAGCATAATCTCTTAGAACACAGTAAGAGCATATTTCACTAAACTTTTTAGTTCGGGCCAAAGATTAACTGGTTTAGTTTTTAAAGGTCGATGGGTTAGGCGGTCATCGTCAAGATAGCAGAAACATTTGTTGTATAGCCATCCTTTGCTATGTGTATTGCTGCCTTTTTTTAGCATGATGCTAAAGTTTTCTTATGTGCCTGATGCTTTTGGTATTGGTACCATCATTCCACTACTGAAGGGCGATGACTCTGATCCTACAGTTTGTGATAGTTATCGAGCCATTACTATCAGTCCGTGTATCAGCAAGGTGTTTGAATTGTGTTTAAGTTCTGTTTTTCAAAAGTGGCTGGGCTCAGATGAGCTTCAGGTCGGCTTTAAGAAAGGTATGGGTTGCCGA
>Ga0209367_1001187_pt1 | contig 31030 bp, 22 predicted proteins | sample WorMetLIZISLAND2_FD_187412 | JGI IMG/M metagenome (GOLD analysis project Ga0209367, IMG submission 187412) | Marine gutless worms symbiont microbial communities from Max Planck institute for Marine Microbiology, Germany - Olavius geniculatus... ...
GAGAAGTTTTGTTAAGGGTGTAGATTGCCCAGTGAAAAATATACAGCCTTAACAAAACTCCCCCTACTTTTTTCACTGGGTGCAAGCTGTGCCCACCAGGTATAGGGATAGAAGCCACTGTTGGGATAAGCTCCTACACAATAGGTATTCTTCAGCTGATCCTATTGCATCGTTCTCATGACAGCATATTTTCTGTGCTTTATTTTTCACCATTCCTTGTCATTCTTCAATTGTTTACGTTGTTTAGTTTTTGTATGTACACATTTTCTTACAAACAGTTCGACAGGGTGCTATTGCCAGTATTATTATTTTCTGTGTACTGGTTATGTTAACAGTGTATGGCTGGCTGTTTGTTAGACTTGGTCAAGGGCCAAAGGGTAAAATCCTCAGGTTTTCTTCCATGTGTAGGAGTCACACGTACTGACTCCGTTTTTGCAGAATTTGTAGTTGCTGCATTGTACATTTTTTATATTTGCACCTGTGTCTTGTTCGTTATGATGTGATGGACTGAAATGTGTCCATTCCATTTCTTCATTCCCCAGTTCGACTCAGCCTGGCCATTCCTCTGAGGATATGCGCAGTGAGTACCGCCAAAAGCTGGGACATAAACAGCTAAACACACCGCACGATGCACTAGCCCCATATCTGTGGTTACCTCGCAGTGTAAATTGTTGTCTGGCCGAGGGCTAAGGAAACTGAGATCGGCGCCACCATGTGAGCCTTACGGTCCAGGAAATACTTTATTTCTTCATTTTTTCGTGTGAATATCTTATATTGCCTTGTTACTTGGATCTACTCACTCACTTGTTACAAGGACTTGAATATTCCATTTTGTTCACATTCCGAATGATCGTTAACTGCTAAGCCACACGACTTGATACTCTGACGAGTGACTGTGACTGCATACTGTTAAGGCATGTTCAGAGCAGCAAGAATGATCCGATATCCATTTGTTAGTTCTAGGGCTGTGGAAATTAACGATTAATGAATCTATTAATTGTTCAAAAAATCAGTCGATCAAAGTTTTTGTTCTACGGAGTGACTAAAAAAATTAATCAAAATTAATCTGTAAATTTTTCGAGACTAATCAATGAAAATCTTCAATTAGTCACAGCTTTAATCAGTTCATTTTGCTTCCGTTCGGTTCATTTCATTTCTGCTGCTTTGCGAACATGCCTTTAGTGTGTTCCTAGTGATATTTTTGTACGGTACGCTGCCTCCATTGTCCTTCGTATTATTCTGTATGTACATGTTGCGTATATCTGTGGCAGGCCACGTGTGAGCCAAGTTGTTGGACTGTGGCGTAATTTGTGTGTGCATAACTAGCATTTTTGTTTGTCATTGAGATCAGTGTGGTAATAATAAGCAACGTTTTTCTGCACGTACGTTTTCTGTGTACATAAGAAATGGTTTTCCGGATGGTGTCCAGTCTTTAAACAAATGACACTGTTATTAACATTTGTGCTCTAGCTACTTGTCTTTTGCAGGAATTTAATATTTAATAATATCGCACAAGACAATTGCATATTTGCTCCGTAAAGATGTGTTTAAAGCGACAGAAATGAAACATACTGGAATGAGCCGAACTAAAACGAAAGCCGAAGCAAAGTCGATTTCATTCCACTTCATTTTATTTCTGTCACTTTGAATTCGCCTTAACAAAAAGCCCTTATGCCTAGGCTGCAGAGAATTTTGCCACCAAAAGTGCCATTTTTCTTTCGTCAAAAAATAAAAAAATGCAAATTTTATAAAAAAAAATTTAGCCAAAAATCACGAATTTTGCCCGTTTTTCACCACTTGCAAATAAGGCTCTTTCAGCAGTGTATAACTGTAACTGCTGTTTGGCTTCTGTTTTTCTTTTCATTTGTCAGAAAATGCAAATTTAGAAAGTTTTGTCAAATATTGTCAAAGAATAAATATTTTCGTCACGAGCACCAATTTTTGTTATTTCGTCAATTTTTTGTCAAAAACGAAATGCTTTGAAGCCTACTTATTTCTCCTCTTTTGGCCATGGTTTTTTTATATACCCAGTATTTACCAAATCAAAACCTCTCTCACAACTTCATTTACAATCTTAACTTCCACAATGACAGGAACTGTGCCATAGTATGCAAAATATCGACAGCTTTTAGAGTCCAGACTTCGTTTTCAGGCGTATATTGTGCACAACTGGTCACCCCTGCAAGTGGCTACTTTTTTACCGATTTCGTTTACCAGTATCCATGCGACTGGAGTGATTTTGACGGAATGAGAAGAAATGATACAGACAGCTTTCTTGCACAATATCATACTCTTATCACCAAATAATGTACACTTTTAGAAGAATCGTGTGAAATTAAACTGACACAATATCACAACAATACTGTCTGCAATGAAAAATGACTTTGTGCTTCAGCGGTCAAATTTACAATTTACTTATTTCGCTCAGAGAAAAACACTCGAACAGGAGAATACAAAATACAGTGAAAATACAGTGAAGGTTCATAACACAAGCACTCACAGCTGCACCAAGATTACAACATCGTGACATACGTTACGTTATTCTTAATAACCCTAAAGACGTTACTACACTACTACTAAATCACTAGTCATGGCTGATCAATTGTATACTTTCATTAATACAGTTCACTGAAAAACTCCCACTGAACTGGGGTTCATTTTTAAGTCAGCAGAACATTTTCAGAACAAAGTGAGTGAGTAGGGTTTAACATCCCAGCCGACAGTATAGGTAATTTCGGAGATGGCCTTTGCAGGCAAAATTGCACATACACATAATAATGGAACAAAAAGTTTAACTTTTACAGAAACTTTAACAAAAAAACAACGGAAACCTAAAATTGTGAGAACTGCCAATTATAATTGTGCATATGCATCCAGTTCTAACAATCTTCCCTGTTTTCCTCCAGACAGTCATCAATCTCAGAATGCTGTCTACTGGAGGACAGGAGAACAAAGAATAAAATGCTTCATCCAACACTGTAGGGATTGGAGAACATTTTACTTCCACCAAACAGAATTTTCCTCCCAAAATGCATTTAATACTATACTGGTAACCGGAACAGCAATGTACATAACAGTAGATTCACGTTGATATATCGATATGAACATATTACGAGGGGCGTTCAAAAAGTTTTGCAAGTCGATGTTACACTGAAAAACTTTTCGAAATCTATACACCGATAAAATGCATATTTCTCACGAACTCATGTAAGCTTAAAGCGGATGTGACGTCATTGTGACTTATGACGTCATAAACCCTTTTATGTCTGTCCTTCCAGCCATGCGCCCACCACAGACGAGTCATTCATTGTTTGGACAGCGGACATCACAAAGAAAATTTTTTAAATTTAGAAAACTATAATAGTTGCTGTAAGTGAGGTCTCTACTGTATGTAGGGTGATCTTATTGTACGAAGTCAGAGTCACGAACAGCTAGCTGGGTAATTGTAACTTGGGGACTCGATTGCAGTGCCGGATTTAGGGGAAGATCTGCGGGCCTCGCTCCTATAAAGCCACTGCACACCGGGGCTCCCAAGGTCGTATGTTGCAAACTTTGTTTAATCTTTCATAAAGACGACAGATATCACTAACTGTTAACTTTAGTAAACTTTTCTAACAACGTCAAATCCTGACGAGCCATCGTAAATGATAGAAGCCTTCTCGTTTTTAGCCGGCACAAATTTCGGCTACTAAATATTTATAATTACAAATAAGGAATTTATGGAAGTAATTGTCAGGGCTCTCATAAAATCACATGTCCCAAGGTCTCATATTGGAAAATCCAGCTGTTGGCTTGAGAAATGGCGTGCAACAGCTAGCTTAATTTTACGCTGTTTGCGCTAGAACTCCAAATCGTTCCTGTTTAACGCTCTATGATGTCATACATTATAGTGACGTCACATCCATTTTAACCTCATACGTGTTCGGAAGAAATATACGTTTTATTGGTGTATAAATTTTTAAAAATTTTTTAGTCTAACATATTGACTTGCAGAACTTCGTATTAACAGTAAAAAAATACATTTCATTCACAGTCAAACATAACACGGACAAAAACTTGGTATGTAATTGCAAAAAATATCGCTTCTTCATACACAGCAGCGTGGTGGGTTAAAAATGTAGGCAGGGCAGTTTGTTACAAATTTCCAACAGAAATAATTATGGAAGCTCAAAATTTCAGCTCTACCCCTAAATTCTCAGCTCACATGTTGCATTTTTGGATGAAAAAAATTTATGACAAGGAAAAAATTTCTGACAGCCCAAAATTTAAGTGGGGGGCATTAACCTCCTACCAGAAAGCCACTGTTTATCACTTCAATACAAGCCAATTATGCCAACAAGACACACAAAACACACAAATATTCACTGAAAAGTCTAGTAATTATTATGCTGATTCGAAACACAACAATATTAGTCTAAGGCATTGGGTGCAAGGCAGAAATGTGGGTCCTATAGCAAGTCGTAGCCAGGCCCATCAAGAGGGGCTGTAGGGTGGGTTAAGTTACCCTGGACCCCGCCGTCACTCCAGAATATAAAGTATACTAAGAATGTGCCATTTAAAAAAAATTCAAAAATTTTCTCCTCAGGGGCCCAGTAAGGATTTTCCCCCGGGCTCTGCTCTGGCCCTCGACGTCCCTGGTCGAAGCATTACAGTTAACAGCACAGATGTTGGCCTCATAGATATTGGCCTAGAAAATTAACAGCATACATGACATTAATTAATATCCATAATCTAGCCATCAAAGCCTTGCAGTCTAGTGTTACACATTTATTTAGTTTAGGGACAGAGTCGTACTTTTCCCCAAACCATACTTTGGTGCATTTCTGGCTTTACTGACATTGATAAATGTGTCGTATTTTCTCAAACTCAGTGAGTCATTCTTTAGCATGTCTGGTCTTGGCCTTAAACGTGGCCACGGCCGCATAAACATTTTTGGGCGTTCGTTTCCAGACGGCCTCATTAACATCCCTGTTTAACAGTGTCACACAGGCCTCAATGTGGCCACAAAAAACCAACCTAAGCGTAAATAAACATTTATACGATTAACTATATTATAGAAAACACACAATTAATGAAAAAGCACACAGCTCTGCTAACGCTAATGCATCGATCACAGTAGTGCTAAGTTTCTGAGGTCCGTAGTCAGGAGATGAGCACGAACCAAAAGTCGTTAAAAAAATCACAACAAATGTCACCAACGAGTGCAATTTTCAACCTCGAGAGGCACAGAAATTGCCGCAGACCGCAGTGTAGTGAAAACAATCAAGAACGGCTGGTGTGCTTCAACGGAATGCGAAACGGCAAACAGAGAATGATCACTTTGGATGGTAGACGGTAAGACCAGACGTGCAGCCACATGCAAGAACACCGGCCCTCGTGTACGAGATCTGACCACAGACAGACAGACACATGCGTTATTCACCAGCGCTGCCCAGTCTAGAATGCACAGAAATAGGTACAACCAAATTGGGAAAACTCTCCGAAAACTTCCCCTCATCTGAAAGTTATGTCGAACAATGCAAAATTTGGGGCTGAAAACATATATTTTAGAGAAATTTGGCGACAAAATCAAAATTTGGAGCACCTGTAACCTCATCCGCTGTGAAAAATTTTCAACTGTCTGTCAGAATTCTGTCCAAAATTTTCAGTGTCTGTCGGATAAATTCAACTTCCTGCCCGGCCTACTTTTCTAGCCAATGACAATGCTGTAATCAATAACCTAAAATGGAAATTAATCAAATTTCCAAAATGCACGGTAATAATCAAATGCACAGTGGTAGTAATAGCAAAATTATAATATTAATCAAATGTTCAGTATTAATCAAAAATAGCTACCACTATCAGAAGCCAGTTCAAATGTAACAGCAATTCATACGCAAACCAATGATGGGTTTGAAGCCTGCATTTTCAAGGCCAAGGCCAAGGCCACTAAGTAAGTAAAGTGCAGTATGAAAACTTCATACTGTGCATAAAAGCTAGCTTAATCATATTCAAGCCATGATGAACCATAAAAATGCTCAAACAGTTTCAAAATTTCAAACTCGTTGCACACAGCACATTCATCACTAGTGACTAGAGGCCAAAGCCAAAAGACCACAAATTTTTGTCCCTGAGCTGACCTCAAGACTTTTTTTCTCAGGACCAAAACTATTTTTCAAGACCAAGACTACATTAAGCAAAAGCAAGCAAGTACAACGCGAATTTATAGTACAGTGCATAACGCTGAAATTAACCTCTAACCAAAAATTATTTCTCAAGACGAAGACCAAGAACATGACTATGAGTTTATTTTTTGTCCACGAGGTTTCTTGACACCAAAGTCTTAGTCTTGAAGACTACTCCAGTTCACCAGTGGTTCTTGCTCCCAAGGCTTAAAACTGGCAATGAGTGAAAAACTGCAGCATACTAGCTCTGATGAAAATCACATTACTAATAATATTACTAGCATTTGATATAGCAGCGTTCGATGTACCATCGCATGTACTGGACTGCAGCCACAGTGGGAAATCCTTTTCTTTCCGTAACCGAAACTCGGATGCTGGCCCCAAATATAAGCAGTACGGTCGGCCCACTCTAGCAACAGCTGGGCTTCTTGTCTGATTTTTGGAACTACGGTAGTCTAAACTACACTGCATCCCAATAAAAAGTGGACTCCCAGATCATTGTGAATAACTACTACAGAACAAAAAAATGCCAGTAATGCAAATCGGTGTCAAATATTTATTAATACTGTAATGTAGGACTACAATTTCTCACCCTGGTAACCTCTCCGCTGCGAGGCTTCAAACTGGCAATAAGCGAAGGTTGTCGGGTCGGTGTCAGGACCAGAACTCTGCCATCAAACGAGCAGCTGAATAGTGCCCCCGGACTACGAATAACCCCACTCACACACTTGACATGACCCACGTCGTACGGCTGCCACATAACATTGCATACGGTTAAATGGTACAGCTCTTTACAGGAAACCCACCTCAGAGCTACGGAGCATCACCTGCCATATGGGATCACACAGTCACCTGCCACCCAACAGAGGTGAAAGTGCCCCACCATGATCACAGCCAGACAGGCTCATACACAATTTACCTACCCTGGAATGGAATGATGGAAGGCTGAGTTGAACTTGGTGATGGCTATATACCGAGATGGTTTACCTGCCCAGGGACAGACACCCATCCAAGTACTAACCGTCATCATCATCACGCGCTTGTAGTGTGCAGATACACAGATTAGTGATTGGATTCTCAATCCCGGGATCCGTGATTGAGAAATTTGTAATCCCAGGATCCCGAGATCCCATTTCGGGATTACGCCTACAGATTGGTCGTTATTATGGTATTCCCAATTGACATATTTTATGCACAGGGCCACACAAAAGGTATTTCCGAACCATAGAGAGTGACAGTGACTGTCAAAATACAAATTTCCGGCGATAGCACGAAGTAGTACTCTAGCGCTCATAAAATATTTTATTCACCAGATGGCAAAAAATTATTCTTTCTGTCATTTATACGTGGAAAAGTACAATTTTAGCTAATTTTTGTAATCCTGAAATGCCAGGATTGCGACGCTGTCAATCCCGGGATTCGGGATTGGCGAAAACGGTTGGGATCCCGGGATTCAAGAAATTGCAATCTCTAATGCAGATAGTGGAGCGAAAGCAGGAAGTTGCAATTTCCCTACAAACAATTGCAAATTTCCCACAAGAGATCACGAGTGCACAAAAGTTCAATTATGCCCAACAAATATTGCCCCAAAATGCGGGATTTTCTGTCCCAAATTTTTGCATTTGGTGAAAAAATTTTTGAAAAAGAAAATTTTCTGACAGACAATAATTTAGGGGCAGGAAAGGGGAAGAAATCAAGGGGAAGAGGAGAGAAAGGAAAATGAGGGGCAGAAGAAGGTATGCTATCTTAGCAGCCCGGTAGTATTACAAAGCAAATCTGACCTCTAAGAGTTTGTACTGTTTGTCCATTAGACTCAGGCAGACACATGCTTACACTGCAAGTACAACAAGACAGAACTTAACTTGATGAGTTTGTACTGCTCAGGTGATGCATCCATTAGATTAAGACAAACTCCTGCTTACACTGTGAGTACAGTCAGACAGACCCGACTATGTGAGTATGTACTGTTTAGTTATTTATTAGACTCGGACAGACTTCTGCAGTTCTGCTTAGCCTGAGTGTACAATGAGAGACACCTAACCTCTACGAGTTTGAATGGTTCAGCTGACGCATCCCAAAGACTCAGACGACCGGCACTGTCCCCGATCCACAACTCTGAGCCTAACCGTGATAACGACAATGCCTTGTTAGCCAGCTAGACACACACACACACACAAAGACACCTAGATACACAAAGAGGCAGACAAACAATAACGCGTTGTATCTGATCAACAAAGTTGCTCAACGCTGAGCCAGGTTAGTACTTGGATGGATGACTGTCTGTTGGCAAGTAAACCATCTCGGTATGTAACCAGCCACCTAGGCCAACTCAGCCTCCCATCCCTCCAGGGTAGGTAAATCGAATACCGGCCTTTCTGGCTGGAGTTAAGGAGGGGTGCATTCACCTGTTGGGTGACAGGTAACACTGTGTGATCCCATATGTCAGGTGATGCTCCACAGCTCTGTACAGCTAGCCAGATGTTTCTGGCATCATACAAAAAATGTTCACACAACGGTCGGAATAATTTCGAACAACTGAAATTCAAGAACTCTCAAAACCCTCTGACGATATCAAACTCCACAACTTTCAAGACTTGCAGAAATTTGCTGGGTCAAGAAAAAATTTTTTTTTTTCAAAAACCTGTGACAAACCTGTAGATATCGAGATACTAACGAGGCCCACCGTTGATTAACTTCATTAATTCAACAGACAATGCTACTACAGGGTGCGGCAAAAAAAAGTAGCCCCCTAACGTTTTTTGTTGTTTTCTCAGCAACCGCTTAGAATTTTAACATGGAATTTTACAGGTTCATTTACAGAAACGTTCTACATCTAACTGGTAAGTGAAATATGATTCTGTTAAAAAACGACGAAAGTATAGACTTCTGAACATGACCGCCTACCGATTTTTCAGCATTAAAAAATGTTTAAGCTAAAAATGCTATTTAATTTTCAAAAACCGGTTACCACGTTACTGCTGATGACGTCACAGTGATGCTTTGACAAACAGTAATTTATTTTGTTTATAAATTATTACCAAATTGTCGTTCTTTTCAAGCAATTGCCGGCTGCCCACCGGATTCATCTTCCAGCAGGACAGCGCACCAGCCCACACAGCGTGCAGCGCAGGAAACTGACTGCGGGCCACCTGTCCAAATTTCATCAGAAAAGACCAATGGCCTCCAAATTGGCCGAATGCAAACTCGGTGGACTATCACGTGTGGTGTGCAATGTTGGAGCTTACCGCAAGCTTAAAACAAAACCAAAAACAATCGCGGAACTCAAGAAATTGCTTCAGGTTATCTGGAGCAACGTACCACAAGGACCGATCGACAAGACTGTCAAAGACTTGTCAAATTAAGCGACTGAAAGCTTGTGTTGGAGCTTGGAGCAGTAGGTGGACACTTCGAACATTCACAGAGACAATGGAATTTTGGCATCTGATCATTAGTTAACAGTGTTGTTCGAGTGGTTTTAACGATGTTATTGAACTGGTGTTGTAGCTTGAACATTTTTTCACACTGAAAAATTGGTAAGCGGTCATGTTAAAAAATCTATAACTTCATCATTTTTCGATGGAATCAAATTTTATTTAGCATTTAGCTGTAGAATAATTTAGTCAATAAATCTGTAAATTTTCAGATTAAAATGCTAAATGGTTGCTGAGAAAACAGCAAAAAACTTTAGGGGGCTACTTTTTTCTGCCACACCCTGTAGTATAGTTAGTAAAATTAATTATAAAAATGAACGACTATGTAGAAATAAACTGCAAATTAACATGGTGCTATACCGGCAGACGAGTGGCTTGGTTATTACGGCGATCGACCACAACCAGCATAGAGTCTTCTCCAACTGACACTATGTTCCGGTCATCAACGGCGATCGACAGCACAGAGCCTCGGTGATATCTATGGCGCAAGGTGATCAAAGAGTCGCGAGGGTCGATCAGCGAGATGTAGCCGTCGAAGCTTCCAGTGATGAGACAATCACGCTCCAAGTGAGTGCAGAGAACGGCAGATCGCAGTCTGCAAAATTACACCCCATATCGTTTATACTACACTGCGTCTCAAAAAAAAACATCCCCGACATTTTCGACTGTAACTTGAAAACCAATTATCAGATTTTAATAATTTTTGGTACAATTATTCCTGACACAACTTGCCATTAAATGACCATTTAGTTTCCCACCTCACCCAATGTATGCTTCTGCACTACCTAGGGAAAGCAGATGAAGCGATATATGCATTGAAATAAACAGAAAATCTGAAAAAAACATCCCCAACATTATCGATCGTACCTTGAATAACGATTAGCAGATTTTAATAATATTTGGCAGAAATATTTCTGACACTACTGGCTATTAAATATGTGTTTTAGTTTCCACCTCACCCAACGTCTGCTTTTGCACTACCTAGGGAAAGCAGACCAGGCATAATACATGTTAAAATGAATGCAAAAACGTCAATAAATTTTATCTGTCCTAATCTTTGGGCCCCAACAGCCGGTCTATTACAAGGTTTGACTGTCATGCAGCAGTGTGTCTACCAGATGAAGTTTAGAGATGTTTGCAAAATCAAAAAGCGACTGGCAGAGCCTGTATTCGTCTGAAGCAGAACATTATCGATACTGCTGTCAAGTGAATGGAGAAAGCATGTTCTTACCTGTGTTTGCATAGTGGGCCAATACTTCAAGCAATTTTATTGTAGGCAGTTGAAAAATGGACAACTGAATGAAATGTCAGCTACAGTGTCAAAAATGTAAACAAAATGTGTTTTTACATGTTATGTTAATTAAGCAATCATATCGCATTGGATAAAAAAGTGATATTTTGCTGGTTGTGCTTTCCCCAGGTAGTGCAGAAACAAACGTTGTGTGAGGTGAAAAACTGAACAGTCGTTTGATGGCAAGTTGTGTCAGAAATATTCATACCAAAAATTATCGAAATCTGTTAATTGGTTTTCAAGTTACAGTCGAAAGTGTCAGGGATGTTTTTTTGAGACAGTGTAGTTTGGCTGCCCGTACGTAGTAACGGGAAGCCTTATTTCTTTGCTTTGCTTTTTGTCCACTATTCTATTTTTTTCGTTTACTTTCCACTTCTCCACCAAAACCGGATAGCAGACCAAAACCAAAAATAGCAGGAAAGAAAATCATTACCTGGAAAAAATTGTGGCCAAATTTTGCCAAGATCCATGGAGGGGTTTTAGGGTGAAGGGCATTTTATCACATTTATAATCGATGACTTGGCAAGTCAGCAGCCGTGAGCCAAGACAATCGAAATTACATTACAGGACGACCTCACGTTGGGCTCTGCCCTAAATTTCTAGCAACTTCTACTGCGTGGCTTGCGCAGTGCACTAGCAATATCAGCGATAACCCTACAAATGAGACAGTCTAAAACAGTCAATACCTGACAGATGTATTTTTAAAAAATTTTAAACATTGACTAAGATGATCGTTATGAACGTGGAATAGGAGAAACTAAGGCTAAGTCTAAAGGCAAGTTCAAAACAATAAAAGTAATAGTATGTACTCTAATGGCAAAACCATTTCGGTTCGGTTCAGTTCAGTTCTATCCTTTCAAACACACCTTAAATGACTTTACGTGGCCTGGTGGTGTTGGACTTATGATCCACAGATTGCGAGTTCTTCGAGGTTGGAATATAACCTAATAAGTTACAATAAATTCATCAAATTACAACCTTTTATTATTGTTTTTGTTGACGTTTCGGCAAACGCTGCTGCCTTCGTCGGAACAACTGTCTGCCAGGTGTAGCTGCAGTGGACAGTAAGTAGTCATAGATGTGTGGAAATTGGTTGGACTCCTCGTCTCGGTTCATCGACTTGTCTTGTTCTTTTCTAATGTGTATCGCCTCCCTGATCCACCAGTCCATTCTGTTGCTTTCTCTGTCGATCAACTTGGCATGGTCCCAGTCTATGATGTGGTTGAGAGAGATAGCGTGGTCTGTGACTGCCGACTTGTTTTGCTCTGTTGCTGTGGATTTGCTGGTGCTTCGAGTGTAAGCCCTTAATAATCACGTTGTGTGACTTCCTTTCAGTGTTCCTGAAGACATACACAGAAAGCTCTGCTTGTTTCTCCAATGGAAGTTTTGTGACAGTTTTTACATGGTATTTTATACACATATTCACAGGCGTCTTGTTGTCTGCACTTGTCTTTCGGATGTAGGAGCAGACTTCTTATTGTCTGGAATTGTTTTATGGTTGAGGTAATACCGTGTCATCTGTAAGCTCGAGTAACGGCTTCTGACAGGCCATGTACATACAGTATAACCACTGTCGTCCTGTTTACCTCTAAAAGCAATCTGGCTGCTTTTCGACTGACCTTCTTGATCAGAGAAGCGATACACATTAGAAAAGAACAAGACAAGTCGATGAACCGAGATGAGGAGTCCAACCAACTTCCACATATCTATGACTACTTACTGTCCGCCACAGCAACACCTGGTGGACAGTCATTCCGACGAAGGCACTGCTGGTTTTGCTTACTTGACATCGTTGACAACTTGTTGGGTGGTCAGGTCCCAGAATTTGATGTGGGCGTCCCAGCTTCCAGTCACCAATGTCTGATCATCATCCAGTGAGCACATGCACCAGATCCAGCCCTGTGTTTCAAAAAAAACATCCCCAACATTTTCGATTGTATCTTGAAGAAAACTTGTCAGATTTTAACAATTTTAGGTGCAAATATTCCAGACACAACTTGCCGTAAAATGACCATTCAGTTTCCCACATCACCCATGTCTGCTACTGCACTACCTACAGAAATCAGACCAAACAAAATATGCCTTGAAATGACCAAAAAATGTGAAAAAAACACACCCGACATTATCATTTGTAATTGGAATAAAACTAACACATCTTAATAACTTATGAAACAAATATTTCCGACACAGCTGGTTATTAAGCTCCCACCTCACCCAATGACTAAAATAAAAAAAAATGTCGAGGAATGTTTTTGAGACATAGCATAAACCCAACAACAGCTAAGAAATGCTAATAATAAACTTTTCAAACATTTAACAATTAATCATTATTAAAAACTAAACAACGATCGCTGTCCAAAATGTGTATATTGTCACTTAAAATAATTGTCAGTTAGTCAGCTAATGGCTACCACAAATGCAGCAAAACACAATTTCAGTATGTGGTACACAATCTTGGGGAAAAAATTACCATTTTTGTTGAGAACTGATCCACTTAACAAAAAAATCATCCACAGGGGAAAATGTTGCAGAGATGCATTGTGCCTTCTCTACAATGATTTCTTAGTTATGTGAGTTATGGCGATAATTTACACAATAATTATTTAAATCACTAACATCTGTCCATGACTGATTGTGCAATTAACCATGTACTTCACTCAGCTTTAAGTACAAAGTAACAGTAGGTAAACCGTCTCTATATATAACCAACACCAAGGTCCACTCAGTCTTCCATCCCTCCCGGGTAGGCAGATCGAGTACTGGCCAGTATGCGATCAAGGGTTAAGGTGGGCACGATCACCTGTATCAGGTGCCAAGTAACACCCTGTAATCCTCTATGGCAGATGACGCTCTGTAGCTAAAGAGATTGGTTTCCCGCAGAGCTATATATGTCCTTAACCTTATAACCTTTCAACAACATCAGCATCAAAACGAAGCCACAGCATTAAAAAAAAACAAAAATAATAAACACTGCTGCGGACTAACCACGTGAGCGTTCATTTTATCAAACACACAGCAACTTTCCAGGGAATTTCCACAATCTTCCGACCTGAGCCTGGAAAGGTCGTACAGTCGCAGAGTGCGGTTGCGGTTTCCGCTGGCAAGCAGCCGGCCTTGCTGCAACAATGCAAATAACACTGACAGAAATCACTACTAATAAAGTAATATAAATGTCAACATCAGGCAATGTCATCAAACGCCACTCTGCGAAATGCTCAGATGATGTAAAACCTTCATGAAAATACAACAGGGAAACATGTCAAACCACAAACTTCACAAAAAACAAAACCAACTCCATATATACTGTGACTCAGATCTTTATTTCCATTGCCCTCAAGCAGACACCAGCTTACAATGCGAGACCACAAATACAGGGCTGGCGCATCGTGTGGTGTGCTTGCTTACGCCACAGCTTTTGCTGGCACTCACTGCTTCTACTCATGAAGGGATGGCCAGGCTGAGTTAATCTGTCAATGAGAATTGCCTTACTAACAGAACTACTTCATGTTAAATGGCTAGTTTGTTGTTGTTGTTGTTGATGTAACGAGCCCAGTCAGGCACTGCCTATATGGATGGGGAAAGCAGATGCCCCGAAGAGGAGGAATTTGTCCTATTTCAAGGTGAGTCCAGGTTTCCATCTCTCCCTCGTGAACTTGACAGCCATTTCATTGAACGGGGGCACCACTCAAGGGCAGCTGTCGTTGCCCACTGCTAATAAACTGGCAGGCGTTGTCGGTTGTCGTAGTTGCTGCAAGGTGGTTGCTGGCAAACGTTGACAGTTGACATGCTGTGTCAAACTGCACTGGTTCTCTGTGTCCGGGTCGTCGAACTTTGACGATGAGGTGACCGCCTACAGCCGGCCATGTGTGAGCACACTAGTTTCCTGGGGGGGACCTCGTGGAGATATCAGACAGTCTGCTGTGTTACACACGATGATTTACCTGTATATCTGTGTAGCATACATAAAATGACAATTAATGTATGCGTAAGCACATACAAAACAGCACAGAAAAACAAATAAACAAAAACCAGAAAAAAAATCACAAATCCTGCAGTTCTCAGAGTAAACATAAAACCTGCATAAGATGAACGGCATCCACAACAAAGTCATCGGCAGATAAGATACAATTCATTTCCTCGGTAAAGTCTGAAGACCAGCTTCTGTGAGAGCGATCAATCTCGACACATGCCATCTTCCAATCCACGGTATCAAAGTCCGCTGCAGACACAAAACACACGAAAAATGTTATAGGTTGCAATGGGAAACCCATTGCAAAGCTACAGAGCACCGCCTGCTATATGGGATCACATTTTCACCTACCACTCACTTTAGCCCAGCCAGAGAGGTTGATACTCGATTTACTTACCTCAAAGGGCTAAAAGGCTGAGATGAGATTGGTGTTGGTTATATAATGAGATGGTTTAATGCAGTCAGTCAACTCATCCTATAAGTAACCACTTGATAGCAACCCGATTAGAACTCAAACCCTCGACCTCTCTGACTGCAAGTCGTACTGTTTCATAACTTTATCTTCCAAATTTTGCAAATCACACTTTCCTAAAATATTTTGTAGTAGCTTGATAAGTTCATCTTATACTCGAATTGTAACTTAGCTGCCATGTTTACTGGGTTCTCCACAGAAAACTTTTTAAAACAACTGTCAAGTGGCTTTGTAGCTAGAATAAAGCACAATATAGTGCAACAGGCAGTCCAAACATACCAAAATGTTTAAAGTCAAGTCAAAGTGCTCCTTAGGCATAATGCAAGCTTAAATATCATAAGACAGATGTGCTTTACCCATTGCTAAAAAATTATTTTTATACTAGCTTAATAACCTTAATCTTAGCAAGTTTTTTATTGGTCTTTTTCACACATAAGTTAAATGCTTTTAACTGGTATTAAACACTGATGAGGCTGAATGGCCTATCTTGTGGTGGCATGCCATTAAGAAACTATCAAGTACTCAAACCCATCGCTAAGAGTAGTATTTTATTTGGTAACTATCTGAGAACAAAAGTGCATCAAAGAAACACCAGTGTGCAATACCACCCCAATGTGATCCATACCATCCGATTCAAGCAGTGCTAAAAAGTATATCTCAGCAAAACTAACTGTGCCTGCTCATACACATTTGCACAAATGCCTAGATTTGTCAAACAGCACTAGTGACTGCTAAGAAAACAAGTAACTCAGGCAAAAATGTTAACCCATCTCAAACGGTGCAATATTTAATCATGTTTACATATGCAGAGTATCGCAGACCAGCTATGGGTGGGTACTTTTTCCACCATCGTCGCTGTATCCGAGATTTCCAGAACTTGACATCAGAAAAGATCTGACGAAATCGTCTACAGACAAGACTAAATGATTGGAGCAAGAACCTTGCATCCAGAAACGAACAAATGTGAAAAATGATTTCGGACGGCAACAGATGAAGGGCTGGGCCAGCTGCGGCACTGCAGGCATCATCCGCTGGACCACTGAAATCACTACAATCAACATAATTCAAATTCAAACAAAATCAACTAATAAACACAGTATGTTGACAACATGAGCAAGGAATTGTAAAGCTAAAATTATCGTATTTAAAAGTGATTTTTTTTTAAACCAGTGGGGTTAAGACATCTGGGTAAACCCACTTTAAAAACTAGGAAGAACACAGCAAAAAATCATCCAAAACTTAATCCAGTTTTATTTTAGTGTTCAACTAATGACAAAATATTTTTTTATGGTCACAGTTGTAAAACATCTAAACCTATAAAATTGCACATTTTTATTTTCGCAGTGACTATACACACAGCCGGCCGTATATATGGACAAATGAGGCATGTGCACACGGCCAATGAGAAAATACTACCCAGACGCGAACAGTCGTGACGAACAAAAACTTCACAGAAATTTCCGCCGTGGAGTCATTGCTGCCACATGTTGCACACCGCACTGCATAAGGCAGTGCAGAGAAAGATCGCATGTATTTAATACATTCATTGATTAGTGACCAGCAAAGAAACTAAGAGCGAGTGGCCGTGAACGAATGTGCAAGAACTGAGGCATCGACAACATGAGTGATGTAGGCCTACAGCTGAGCATCTGATATATGCACCCCCACCCTGTGTCTAGGCATGTAGATGAGTCTTAATTCCACATCTAGAAAATCGTTTTGTGGCGGGTCTTTTATGCATTCTAATCTGCAATCCTTTCATGGAGTCCTGCGATGTCATGCGGTTTTCAAGCATATGAACTAGTGTAGCTATCTGTGTCCACTGACATCAAGTCAGAAATGAATACATGTTTCAGAAACCTGTTGTCAAAAATTTAGATACATTCCAGCCTTGACAGATTTTTAATACAGACTGAAGTAATTTACGATGGTCTCGCAGGAAGGCCTACTGATGTAAGACAGTATGAACATTTTAGATTTTACGTGGCAAAAAAATACTGTAATCATACTCGGCCGTGTGTATGGATATTTTTGAATTTGCTCACGGCCGGCCGTGCATGTTGTTGCCGTTTTCTATACATATGGCCGGCCATGTGCATAACACCATTCTATTATTTTTGGGTATTCTATGCTCCTTGAAGCAATTAGGCACTCAGATAAATCACCCAAAAGAAACAGTGTGACTAATCACCGCAACGGATCGCAACGGACCACAACGGGGCCGCAATGAACTGCAACGGACCATATGTGAAGAAATTAAACCCAATTTCAGTCCGTTGTTGCCCTGTTCTGATCCTTGTGGTCAATTGTCATCCATTGTGGTTGAAATGTTAACTGACCACAACAAAGCCACATTTGACCTATCACCTAGCTGAGTGCGCCTAATACAATATCCTAAATCATGTTAAAACTGTTCAAAAAGTCAGTCTTCTATAGTAGGCCTATACAATCACTGCTCACAGTAGAGCAAAAAAGGAGAAGGGGGAAAAAAAAGAAAAGAGAGAGAAATATACAATTAATTTTCCAGAACCATGATGTATCAAATTAAAGTTAATAACGTACGAAAGAAAATTAAATCACAATGTAGATGCCAAACGAGTCAACCACAGCAGATGACAATTGACGTAAACAGATCAGAACAGGACAACATCAGACAGCAATTAGGTTTAATTTCTTTACATTATGGTCAGTTTCGGTCCGTTGTGCCGCCGTTGTGGTCCGCTGTGGTGATTAGTCATACCCCAAAAGACCTAGGTTAAAGATGGGCCTTTCTACAAAACGTGAACCCCCCCCTCCAAAAAAAATAAACCATAAAACCAACCATACTAAAAAATGTAGGTACAAAAATGTTTTTCAACCACAAAAAACAACCTGCGGCTGCGTGTTGTGTCAGTGTTGCTGGTGCACACAGAACAGTTGTCAGATTCTGCCAGTGATAGACGTTCACACGACTTCACAACAGACGCCACGGCATCACTACAATCATCTACTACTGGTGACGACATGTCAGTTTCCAATACGTGAACTCGTTTCAGACTGGCGGTGAAATAAACGTCAAGGGCAGACGCATACAAGTAACCATATCACGGTCTTGATGAAAAAATAACGAATCCATAGTAAACAAACATACCGGAAATGAAATGTTTACAAATGGACATAGAAAAATGTATTAAATTTTTTGGAATAGTTTATTATTTTTAAGGGGTGTACGACAAAGTTGATAGTTTTGTCACCTACAACTAAGTAAACTAATCTTTATTACTGGCACAATACCTAATAAAATATTAAATGCAAACTACATCTGCAACTTGATTTCGCGAAATTAAAGTCCAAACTTGCTTTAATTAAGCAATTTAATTTAATTTAATTTGATTAAGCTTGCTTTCGAAAATTATTGAAAACTTTTATCCGCTACACTTTTGATTTACACCCCTAAAATTAAAGTGGTATAATCCATATTAACCATAGAGAAAAAACATAGAACAATGACTTAAATAATTTTCGGAAACAAATGGAGAAAAGTAGTTGTTTATTGTGTCGGTTAATAATGCCCAAAGTATAAGAGTTAGCAGTTAGTTCTTGCAGTCTGAAGGAATAGTATTGTGCAAAACAATCGAAACTTTTAAAAATTTTTACCAGTAAATAACAGGTATGCATTTTATGCGCGATGTTTACGGATATGTATGCGGGCGTCATTCGCCGGTACTGAAAAGTGGCAGACGAACGTTCGCATATTCATACTACTGTTCGTGCATATGCACGATTTATCGTTTAGCTAAGCGTATACGTCTTGATCGGGGCTTTGTCGGCTTTAATTTATCACCCTGAAGAGTTCGTACAGAACCACTCACAGTCAATCAGTAGGCCTACTTGAACTTGAACTTGACTAGGCAGTAGGCAGTGCAATACTGCATTGGCAAAAAGGATAAAAAGAGACTTATATAAATCCTCCGTTAAACCTGAAGTGATCGTCTAATTTTTGTTGAAATTGTAAACTGTTTGACATTGCGCTGATTTTGCCGGTAATTTGTTTGAACGTTTGCATACAGTAGTTATATTTGGGCCAAAGATATATCTATACAGTGGTAATATAAGTCCTCAATTCTTACACATAAATGTTGTATTGCAGAAGTTGTAACAATGCCTCGTAGCTCAAGTCGGCCGTCTGTATCAAAGACGCCGTCATCTGCGGAGAAGCGTGTGACTCGGCGCAGCACCCGTTCACCTGCAGCTGCTACCAAGTCTTCCCCAGCAGTGAAGAAGTCGCCAGCAACCAAGCCATTGCCAGCCACTACTGCAGTTTCTAGTGCTAAGAGGTCTGCTGGATTAACCGCCGACTAGTAGTTTTTTTATTATAGTTAGATCGACAGTTAAATTAAATTGAGATAGTGTAGTTAAAATGGTCATTTAATATTTTTAAAACCCTATTAGCTACATCAAGCGAATGGACTGACCATCAGCCAATTAATTTTTATTAGTCAGCAAGTTCATAAATTAATTTAAAACAAATAGTTAAGTCACTTGTTAAATTACTATGATTTTATTAATTGCTTGATTTTCACAATTGTGAACAGACATGATGTCACTTCTCATTCATGTATTTTACTTTCTTAGTGTTGAGCTGTTTGTAAACTGACAGTTTATTTATAATCCATATATGAACATTCGGTTGATGGAGACAGTTTAGTTTTAAAAATTATTAGTTCTGTAGCTAAAAAAAGCCGTATGGATAAAGTCTACCAATCAGTAACATGCTGCGGTGCAATAGCGTGACGTAATCGTACGTGGCAGCGAGCTACGTGGCAGGCAGGTGCAGTGAGTGCGCGCTAGTCCCGGTCGGCGCATATTAAAGCACCATCTCGTAGGTTCACCGTCACTTGTCACTCCAGCTGTCGTATCCAACACAACTCGGACCAAAACAAGCTGGTAGAAAAGGGAAAGCACTGCCAGTTGACCTGGAAGCTATGTATGGATCACGTATCTGGAGAGCACTGCCGGATCATTCGGAAGCTACGTACCTTTAAACCAGTCGAGCTCTACATAAGTCCAGACTCACATAAGTCCACACAAATTGACGGATCTCCCTTGGACTGGTACCTTGGACTGGTAGGGTGCATCCGTAGGGTATTGGCACCTGTAGCACCGTACCAGAAAGGTCGACTGATCGCTGGAAACTGGTAGCCAGATACGGATACCCATCAGTATGGGAAGCGCAGAAAGTCATCAGATAGGCAGTGAACCAACGATTAGATATGACAAATCAGTTGCAGCGCGAGTGAATGACAGATCAGTCTTGAAACCCTCCGCTTCGCTCGGAGCTCAACATACCGGCGACGAACCCTCGAACCCAGCAGTAGTAGCACATAGCAGCCATCAAGCTACGAATCACATACTAGCACCGGCACTGACAGCGATATGCCCCGGCGTAGTCACCCGCCAGTCTCAGTCACTGTTCAAATATAGTACGGATCAGAATGCAGTCCCAGTACGGATTGAGAAAGCCGGTTTATGTTACAGTTCAGTCACCTTATGCTCTGCAGGTAGTTGGTAGTGATAGTTACATTAATTTGCTTAGTTATTTACCCATCACTGACAGTGCTTATCATGCCAAATGCTGCATTGACATTGGTTTGGTGGATATTATTGTTCGTGTTGCTGCTGGTTTTTAGTGCTAAAAAGTCAGCAGAGTTGCCTGCTGCCAGAAGTCGCAGTCGTGCAGCAGCCGCGCCAACAAAACCAAAATCCCCATCACCAAAGCCACAGCGTCAGCGGTCTCCTTCCTCGGCCAAAAGAAAAAGTACATCACCGAAAGCAGCAAAGTAAAAACTTATTTCTTGTTCGATCAATCACTCCATTAATCTTTCCGAAAAACCACTTACAGAAATTACTACTACCGGTGTACAATATGTGTTTAAAAACCAAGATGAAACCTTAGGATAATGTATGAATTATTAAGAACTGAATTGTAATAGAAGCTTACGGAAATGGTAGTGTTCTTTGTGTAAGTTCTGTTTAAGTCGCAGCATCACAGAATGCGAAGTTATGGCGGCAGATTGTATTGGTGTATGGAAACCATTGCTTGTAGGCACTGCGGTTGCATCGGACAGCGTACTATAATATAATAGTTAATTGTGGCAGCAAGTTTTTATTTGTGGACCCCCAAAAAATTAACATTTTGGACACTCACACATTAATGTTCACATTCATTAGGCATGTCTGGTTTTCAAAATATGACTTCGGTTCGGTTTTGAAAAAAATGCAGTTTTTTGGTTTGGTTTTCTGCTTTTTTTGAACCATGGTTTTTGATTCGGTTTTTACCATCTGATGTTTAGTGTGTTGTATACAAAACTGCCAAACAGCAGCCATGGTAGCCATTGTTTACTCTGAGTATCACGTCAGAAATACGCAGACTACTTCGTGTGCTGACTGCTGTAATGGTCGAACTAATTGTCGGTCGAAGTGTTTCGAAACTAAGCCTAGAAAAAACTACTTTAACTGAAATAGTGTAAAAAACGTTTAGAAATCAGCAGTTTGGTTTCCTAAAAAACGAATCACGGAAACCGAGTTTTCGGTTTTCTAAGGTCGGTTTGGTTTGATTCATTTTTTCTAAACTGAAATTTTTAACGGATTCGGCTCACCCCTACAGATCATATGAAAATGGGATTTATCTGGCAAATATTAGTGCAGTTTTTCCAGCTGTTGTTTCTTTTGCTGTCAAGGCATCTTGCAGATCTTGGTAGAAATTTGCTGTACTTATTGTTTAGTCTTAATCTTATGGCACTTGAGTCCTGTTGCTGTTGTTTAATTGCTGCAAATTGTGATATCAAGGCTGGTGAAATCACCTGGAACAAAATCTGCTTCTCGTGGTCGAAGCAAACAGAGAAAAGGAAAGAAAGCCAAAGACGATGATGATGAAGGTACGCATATTTTTTTTTGGTTAACAGTTAGCGGCTTGCTGGCTTGTTTACAGTCGGCCCTCTCTAGCGACAGCTGGGCTTTTATTAGGGCGAATTAGGCTACCTGTACATAGCCTTTTGTTTTCTCTTGGTTTTTCTGCTTTTTAAAAATTTTTTATTCTTTTTTTCTCCGATACTGAACAGCAGATCAAGATCAGAATTGGAGGGAAGGATGATTGTCACCCAGAAGGAATTGAGGCCAAATTTCATTGAGATTTGTTGAGGGGTTTTTGAAGGAGGTGCGTTTATAATGTCGATAGTGGGTGGGTAGGCTTATATCACTATGTGGACCCGCACATCCTGCAGGAGTGCAGGATGATTGGTAGTGATATATTTTTTCTTTGCCAGGCGGTGCTGCCAGTTGGACTTACTATGGCAGGTGGCCACACGTTGGGCCCTGCCCGAAATTGCTAGAACTTTATTTACTAGCATATTTTCAGTTTAATGTGTTTCGATTTCTGTTTTGTAAAAATTGACTTGGCACAGTAGATATGCTCTGTCACAAGTGCTTTCTGGTTCAGGGTCCCGATTCACAAAATGTCTTAGGACAATTTTATGACATTTTGCGCACGCACGCGATCTTACGACAATGTGCTCATTTACAAAACATCTTATGACAATTTTACGACAAAAATGTTACGACCACTTTTTCGGTGTCTTATGACAATTGAAATTTCAGATTCTAATTCTGTCCAACACGAAAAAACTTCTTCGTATCAATTTAATTTATAAGATTTCAAATTCAGTTACATTCGTAATCTAGAAATGCCAGATTTGTAGCCTACTATATCCATTTTGTGTGGTCTTTTTGCTGGATAAATTAATTAATGGGCAAATAAACAGCACTTTTCACTGGTGATTGACCGTTGCTACGCCGTAGCCACGTAATGACGTTAACATATGTGGATGTGCTTGACAATGGAAGTAGAATATAAAAAAATAATACAGCGTAGTGTCATGCGGTGCGATAGCCAAAATTATAATAACGATTCAAATACCCGATATCACAATACTCGATAGTACCACAGTACTAAAACTGCGTACCGGTAGTGTAGTCCACCACTGCATGTAGCTGGTGATTGGTGCTAGCTGTTTTTTCTTTCGTTGTAGGCCCTATACAACTATTTACTGTAGTAGCTAAATACCAGTAGCTAATGTGTATGAAAAAACACGTTTATCTATTTGCTAGTAGCCAATCGCTACCATGCGCTGTCTAGACAGTGCAGCAGAGCATGCCACGGCCAAGAAATGCTTCAAATACTTCATCTTTCTCACCCTCCTACAGATTTCAACAGGTGTACTGTCTCCAAAAACTAGCAAATATTAATAAACTATAAAATAATAAAATAAATTCAAAACATTCAATAAATAAAAAAAAATAACTAAAAAATAAATCAGCACCTGTGTTAACACCATGTACTCGGAATTGTGTAGTCAGAATATTAAAAATTTCTAAATTAAAATATTACGAATTTAACTCTAAACGACCGCTTTTACTCATTGACTAGTTGACTATGGTTGCCATGACAACAAGACGTCTTTGTGAAAAAAGTTATGATCGTGAATTCATTTACGAATTGTCGTAATATAGTCTTGTGACATCTTAAATGTTGGGTTATGATATCATAACACGTCTCAGGACATCTCTTACGAGAGTGTTTGTGAATCGGGCTCCGGTTTGTTAATTCTTGCTACAAAGGCTGTCGGTTTTCCTGGGTAGGCTGTGAAGCTGATCTGCTAGTTTCTGTTTGTGCAGTTGCAAAAACGCCGGTGAAACAAGCGGCTAAAAGAAGTAGAACAAAGTCAAAGGTCGGTAATTAATGTCGGTCATTCGGGTGTTATTGATGATAGATATTTGTAGAAGTTACACACAGCTTTGCAGCTCTGTTGCTTACCGTACGTGATAATCATTACAGTTCATTTTTTTGTCATTTGTACATTGATTTGCAGCTGCTGTCAAACTGTACAGAATGTTAAATTAGTAATTGCTAGTGCTCAAAAAGCCTCAACTTTTCCAAAATCAAAATTTTTTTGACAACAGCAAGACGAAGGTTTTAGTTTTTTGTCCTCATGTCAGACACACTTTGATACTAAGACCTTTGTCTCAAGGATTTCATATCTGTCTAGTTCTCACTGCGATATCTTACTAAGCGATATAGTCTCGTTTGTATAATGATATGCATTTTGGTCCCGTTTTTCATGCACATTTGATGGTTGATTAAATTGATCTCCAATCAACTTTGGGACTTGATCGGCGATCATCTCAGTGACTGTTTTTCCATTGCCAGTTAGCGGCTAATCGTCCATCAAATCTCCCATCAAGTTGATGGTCGATTATTGGCCGATCAAGTCAGATAATTGACGATTAAACAGGGCGATCTGCAGTTTGTTGGTTATTCGCACCACAAACATCGCATCAATTCACGCATTAAAATGACGTTCCAGGCATGGCGATCAATCACTACTGATCAGTTTATACTGTGTATAGTGTTTTGTGAAGAAATAAAATGGACAGATGCTCCCGTATTGATTTACGATAGAACACATATTATTTTTGACAGCAGAGCTATTTACGCTATCAGCAGAGCTATCAGCAGCCTATTTACGATATCGTTGATATCATTGCTATGACGACGTATACTGGCTAGTTTCAGACCTATACATTAAATTTTTGTGGCTAGTGGCTAGTGGCTACGGCATCCACTCGCAGCGCATGCTGGCTAATTTACCACAACACTGCAAATTGAGGTCAGCTGTCAGCCAATCAGACTGGCATAAAGTAGGCTCAGTTGACAGCTGATCAGCTAATCGCTGATCACATAATGGGAGATCGAAAATGCATGGAAAAACGAAAGTTAATCGATTATCAATTCTGAACATCAAGTTATTCGGAGATCAGTAAATCGAAGATCAATTTTAATTTGATTGGCGATGGAAAAACCGGGTCTTAGTTTTTGTGCCTTGGCTGTTACATTATCCAACCTAGCCTCCTACCTTCTGTGGAACGGGAAATAAGTAGTACCTTAAGGGTGAAGGCCTAGTGTGGCTGATTGGGGCGGTGGTATGTCTGCTAGCTTCAAACCGCGGGTCCAATTGTTCGTTCACACGGGCAATGGATGGCCGCATAGTGCACTACAGTACTATTAGCTCATGCCAATCAGCTGCCACTTCCGATATTGTCAAAGCACTTCTGGCCACAAGTTCATATCATGTAAGAAGCGCTATATAACAAGTACTGGACTTTACTCTTTGTACGTAGATTTCTAGTGTTGTTTTTGTGTGATCTACAGGAAAAGGCTGCGGTAGCAGCCACAAAGAGTCCACCAGGGCGTGGTCGTGGTCAGTCAAAAAGCTCGTCACCAAAGCAGAAACGTGGACCATCGGCTCATGGGAGACGAAGCCAAACTGCAGAGAAAGACGAGGAAGAACACGCAGAAGAACAGCAAGAGGACAAAGAGGAGGATAAGGAAGAGGACAGAGAAGAAAACAAAGAGGAGGACGGAGAGGAAGACAAAGGGGAGGAGACAGAAACGGGAGTAGGAGCCACAGCCGATGATGAGGAAAAATTAGATTCGGAGACGGCAGTGGAACGACCGATGGATGAGGGCGAAGCTGCGTGTGATGAGGCAGAGGTGACAGATGCTGAGAGAATGGAGGCCACCAAAGAAGCAGAGCCAATGCTGGTTTCACATGCCAATAGTTTAGTCACAACAGAGGATTCCTCACCTCGAAAGAGGAAGTTTGAAGAGATAGAAGACGAGAGCAGCAGTGATGAGGATGGAGAGGGGGAAGAACCAGGAGCTACCAAGGTACTGAAGACGAGCGAGGAATCTGACGTGAAGTCTGCAGCAAGGTAAGGACTAATTTCGTATTGCCATGAAACTTTTGGAAAGCCTTACTTGTAAGCACAGTGCACGGTTGCAAAAAATGTTTGTTGAAAAGCCCAACCCGGTGTTTTTTGGCGGGCTCTTTGGGTTTTTAGCTTAAAGTGGTTTTTTTGGTTTTTGTAAAAAGGCCCATTGGGCCAACTTGATGGGTTTGGTATTTGTAGATGGGTTTTCAGTTATTATAGTGAGCACTGATGATATGTAGATTAGTTAAATTTGTTAATTTTTAGATTTAATGTTTCAGACACTCAGATGTAATGAAATGTTTAATTTTTAGTGGAACAAGGAACTAAAATTGTACCAGTATTACATTTGGTGTGAGCTTTTAGCACGTTTTTTGCGTATCTTCCCAGGTGTCACATGGCTGACATATTTTGCATTGCGCAGTGGATTGTAATGTGATAGGTAATTGTGCTAGCAAGTTTTTATTTGTGCACCACAAATGAATTTAATATTTTGGACACGCGCTAATATTCATAATGGCTGTTGTACGAAAATACAATTTTTTCTTGCAACTTTGGTGCGGTTTTTGCTAGCTGTTGTTTTTTGCCATCAAGACATCTTGCGGATGTTAGCTGAAATTGCTGAGCATGCTGTTTAGTTTTATTTTGTCAGTTGAGATGTACTGGTGTCGTATAAATGCTGAAATTTTTCATTTGTGGCTAGTGTCGAAGCCCCAATGAAGGACGGTGAATTGACGACGCTTGGGGCCGACGCGGCTGAGGTTGAGGCCGAAGCGACGGCCTCTTATTCGAAGCTGTCACTGCCACTGTCCACCGCCACAGAAGACACTAACATTGAGGACGACTACATCATCATAACGCCAGACGATGTTCCACCTGTCGACAGCGACAAGGTAAGAATAGTAATAGTATGCTTTTGACTGTTTGCAACACATATAATTAAGAATATCGGCATTTATTTTTTGACTATTCTGTTTGACTGTTCTATTAATTTCGTTCACATATAATGTCATTGCATGTTCTCATTCTCTGAGGTACTTTTCTCACCTCTTAAGTAAAAATGAGCTCTGGTGAAAGCTAAGTTTATTTTATTTTTTGTTAACTGAGGTGCTCATATTACTAAGGATTACTGAGCCAACATTAATAATTGTGTTGCTCAGCTAGTAATTGACAGACAATATATTGCACTTCGAACTGTCTGATTTTATGGGCGTACCATTATTTTCTTTATTTGATGAATGGCTCTTGAATGTGTAAATTGTTTAACATTTTTCATAGCAGTAGACGTGTTTACTACTAAATCTGGGTCAGATAATTAGTAGCCATTACAGCGACAACAGAAAAACCCAGTTTTTATTCCAGCATATCTCTGTGATGATCCAGTGCTTTAAATCAGTGCTTTTGCATAACTCTTTTTCTTGGATTTGCCGGACAATAGCCATTCCTGCTTTGTTTTTAACTTCTGTTTATAACCCCCGGGAACTTGTACTATGTGGGGTATAAAAATAATAATAATATCGACATTTGTAAGGCACACGATGTCAGGAAGCTGAATCTTAGGCACTGGCAGTCGCTAGATGGGTAGTGATGGGCTATGGGCGATATGATAAACTGAGTAGGTAGGTTTCGACGTTACGTTTAAAGGTTGGATATGAAGTGGCATGTTTACTGAGAAAGGGAAGTTGTTCCAAATGTTTGAAGCTTTGGCATGTCAAGAACATGCTGCTCTGTGGAGCGTAGTGTTTGACTAGGTGCATATTTATCTAGTAGTGACGTTGGGTATATGGATTAATTAGGTGATGAACACAGCGGCTAAGATGATTCCCAGCACTTCGAACGCCAATGACGACGATGCATTACTTGTCGTGGGAGACATTCCAAACCCAATCCTAAACCGGGAGTACGTTGCTAATCCGTCGGCAGATGTATCGGTGGCAGTGGATGCTTCGCGGCGTTTTACGCTGGGGTCATACAACATTCTGGCCGACTACCATGCCCAGAAGGACTACGGCTTTGCATCATGGTTGACTCGTGACCAGCTGTCCCTCAGTTCTCGACATCAGCGACTTGTTGACGAGTTGATTTATCTGGATGAGGACGTGATTTGTTTGCAAGAGGTTGGCGGGGATTACATGTACGATCTGCTGCAACCGACCCTTGAGAGGTATCCTCAACACTGCTGTTTTGAAACTTTGTAATAAAGTACACATATTCAATACTGTATGACTCGGTGGTGCAACGGTAAGGTGAACACAGCTTAGGATCGAAAGATCGTGAAGCGATCACCAAATTTCGTTGAAAAGTATTATTTTTTCGTGTAGTTATTCATTGTTGAATATTAAGTTTTTAATCGAGTTTGAGGCTGGATAGTAGATGACAAGTCGGTTTATATCTATTTCTAGCCGACTGAACGAGGCATCTGGAGTGAGTTTATGCCAGAAAATTTCAGTGTCAAACCGATATCAACTACGTCTTACTCCCAAACTAACCTACGACGTTGTTTTGCCTACTGTCCCTGGTGTACGATGTTGCTACGTCATCTGTTATGTCACTGTGTTTAGTCTCGGCTACCAGGGAGTGTTCATCGCACGCAACACAAGTGATTACTGCGAGGGCGAGGCAACATTCTTTCGGACAAGTCGGTTCTCTCTCATGTCCTCTGAAAGTCTTCTGCTGAGTGACATTATTAACCAGGTTGGCAGTTCACAGACATTGTCATAAGATTTATCTTAAGATATCTCTTAAGAGCATCCTAAGACAAAAGCTACGATGTTGTAAGATAGAAGAGGGTGAGGTAATGTTTGTACGCTTCTATATGCATAAATTTTGCAGTGAAAACTAACCAAAAATTTTACCCGCTGTGTGCATTTTAGAGGTTTTTCTGTGTCCAAAAATGTGTTTGCAGCCGGGGCTTCATCCTGGACCTCACTGGGGGAGCTTAACTTGCTCCCCAGAGCTATTAGCTGGTGGGGAAAATTCTTACTCCTTCTCTCCAAGAACCCTACCCCTACTTAGAACTTATATTGTAGGTATTATTTGTGCTGAAGTTATTTAATTTTTTTGTTCTAAAATTTTTTTGTCCTTGGACATGTATTCTGTGATATGTAGTATAGGTTCCCATGCCTTCTGGAAAGTCCTAGATTATTGTTCTTGAAAATTTCAGGACCTGGAAAGTCCTGGAAGAATATCCTTGAAAATCAGGCATTTTTTCATAGGCTGAAATGGAAAACAAGCAGCAATAGTATATCACCCAGTTTGTGTTGACTGTTGCTTACTTAAATAGTGTTGAATTTTGCCACCTTTGGCATTTCATAGTCATTTTCTGCAATGGACTGTACTCTGAATATTGTAAGCAAATGATGTTTATTTGTTATTTTCAAACATTTGTGGGCTACAAAAAGGTCCTGGAAAATTTTTCATTCCATCCTGAAAAAGTCTCATTCCGATTCCTTTGTTGCTAAAAGTCGTGAATTTTATTGTCTGTAAAAGTGGGAACCCTGGTAGTGATATTCTACAGTGTGTAGTGGTATTCTGTGTTTGTAGGCTCTGGACACATCGCCAGAGTTGGATGAGAGTACGCGGTCTCTGCTGAAGGATTCGCTGTCAACGCATGCTGTAGCGATGCTGACCAGACTGCGTAATGTTGCCAGTGGGGATATGCTGACCGTTGCCAACATCCACGTCGCTTACGACAAGTTTGAGCGTCAAGATCGACAATGCCTGCAGGTTGTATGTCTGTCTGTCTGTCTGTCAGAGAATGAGGCATTGTACAGGATTCTGTATACGAGTTCCGGCAAACACGAGTTTGCGTGTATTTCAACGGCGGCCGTTCACGTACATACGAGTACAGGTTACCTGTAAATTTCACTCGGACGAGTAGTTTCTGTGCAGGTCATGTTTTTATCCAACCCATGCGAAGTAAACTACGCGTAAACAGCATTAATATAATTTACCAAAGCTGTGGTGCATATTTGACGTCAGAACTGACGTCATTGTAAAATTGTTCATCGTTGGAGATGCGTGGTTAGTAAAATTATTAGCAACGTGATGAAACATTGTTGTTTTATTCGCGAAGCATTTCCTTGATTCGATTTCATTCAATGTGGCTGATATGCGTTGAGTTATGTGCTTGTACAAGTGACCGTGAATTCGCCACTCGAGCCGTGAACGAAAACACAGACTTGTACTCATACTCGTGTCCATGTGAACGTAGCTTGAGGGGGAAGGAAAGGAGAGAAACAGAGAGAGGTATGTAGGGAGAGACTGTTGCTAACATTCACGTTGCTTATCACTAGGGCCCACAGTTTTCCGCGGAAAATTTTTGGTAAATTTTGCGGATGGACCAGTTGCAGAATTCCATCGCTTACTGTGGCAAAATCATCCAAATTTCGTGGCTTGTCGCGTTCTTTCGTAACTTATGAGTAAACTGAGCTTTATCCTCTTAAGAAACTTCAGTTATTGGAGGCCGACATTGTGCTCATACAAATAAAATTATCAATCTTATTTTTTTCAAAAGTGCAGTCTGTCAGCTAGGTTCGGGAATTCCCGGGAATTCGCCGTTCGCAAAATTCCCCCGGGAATTCCCGGGAATTTTTATGAATTGACATTTTTGCACTAGCCAATACTGTTATACAGGGCATGTTGCTGTGTATTGTGTACAGATTGAACGATCATTTGTCGTTATTCGATTGTGAAATTACTCTGAAAATCGACAAAACACGCAAAAACATAGCTACCCCGCATCAAATAATAATCTATCGTATGCTTGGCCACACTTGTGCACATTCCAGTAGAATGTTCCTTTTTGATGTAGGAGTCGAAGTCGTCGTCATTGTAGGAACTAAAGTCGACGAAGTGGTTAAGCTATCCGCGGTAGACACAGTTGTAGACGGGCGC
>Ga0209367_1001188_pt1 | contig 31030 bp, 12 predicted proteins | sample WorMetLIZISLAND2_FD_187412 | JGI IMG/M metagenome (GOLD analysis project Ga0209367, IMG submission 187412) | Marine gutless worms symbiont microbial communities from Max Planck institute for Marine Microbiology, Germany - Olavius geniculatus... ...
GTTGATTAGCAACATCATAGTCAGAAGTTACAGCAGATGTTCAAAGTGCTGTCCCTTTACTCGAACACGGGCCCGGAGACGTCTTCTCCATTCGTCGATTGCGTCATCGACAACGGTCTGCCGTAGACCAGACCAGACCTCCACCAAGCGCTGCTTCAGTTCATCCTAAGCTGGTGCTCCGTTTTATGAAATATCGTAAGCCCGTCACACACTACGATATTGAGTACCTTTCGACGATTTTCTCAGCTAATCATTATTATTATTAGGCACAGTTTGTTGGAGTTATTTCAAAACGTAATAGGGGTCCGGTTTTTTTGTGACACAGTGTATATTCCCCCACCCTGTATCTAGGACCTGGCTTTTATGTGGACATGGCTTTAATTTGAAGTTTTACTGTGTAAAATTATTTTTCAGGATGCACCAGTGACAACATCAGCTTTACAGACGAACAACAATACTGCATTTCTTACAATGTGCATCATATGGTTAAACAATATTTAGTGCATTATATCATTGGTACAATGCGTACAATATGAACTTTAACAATAATTGTGGTGCATAGCTGTTGCTGCTAATGGCAACTGTAATTAGACAGAAAACATATTATTTTTAACGTAAATGTAGGTTAGAGAAATCAATGCTCTGCTTAGGGTATTCGTACAAACCAATACTTTCTTTTGTTTCCATTCAATTTCTTTCTAGTCATAGCAAGATATTTTTTGTTCTCAACAGTGAGCATTTTAGAATTGCTTCAACAGACTGCGAATACGATTTCTATTGACTAACACAGCTATGGACAGCATTGTACTATTATGGTTAGATACAAATGACTAAAGACTAATGTTCGGATTTTACTATGTTTAATAAATTCGATTATCTGAGTACTGTAAAACTAGTCATTTGTAGCAAGAACCGGGTACCTGGACCCGGTTTCAAAATTAGTTACCGGTAAAGGGGTATATATCAGTGGCTGTAAATCAGTACGTAAAACACATAATCAGCCCATCACTAAAATCTATTTTTAGTATTTACTCGTTGTTTGTTTATGTTTATATTGTGCATTTGCAATTTTTATTTTTTTTACCAATTTTAAGCCATTAAAAATGCCTGTAAGATATGAATTATATATATTAAATTTTATTGCACATTAATCGTTTTTCAGTTTGTTTTGCGTTTGATTTTGTGGCGTGACATGCTGCGTGATGCAATGAACACAACACTTGAACACGATCGCCAAATGCAATAATGCATTGGCAGTAAAGGGATAAAAGTAGAATTTATATGAACTTTTGTTAATTCCCGGTTTTTTGAAGTTGAAGACTGGCACTGCCTGCATAAACCACCGACATTTTGTGTGAATTTGTTTACAGCCAAAGTCTGTCAAACAAGGAACTAAGGGACAGAAGCAGATCTTACAGGACAATGCTAAGACACTGACGTTCTACATATACAGCATTTTTGCTGTCAACGTACGCATGAATTGTATCATTTTTCTTGTCATAGATCACTGCACCAATCACTGACCATTTGTATAGAATTGTGTACGTTGTCATCATTGAACAATTGCTGTTGCAGATGCCTCAAAATTTTTCTGTTGACAGTTGATATGTTTTAATGGGATGTAATTTATGGATCTTCTCTGTGTGCAGGTCATTTATGCTCTTTCAACGTTTTTCTTGTTCTGGGAGTCATTTACAGCTTTCTACATGGCAAGTGTTTGCAGGCCCGTCGAGAGCCACAGCGGGGCTCAGGGAAACATTCTTGCAGGCCCCCCAAACATTCTTGTGGGGGCTCCTCTGGGGAGAAAATTTTAATTTTTTTAAAAATGGTGCACTCTGGTGTAATTTATATTTTTTAGTAACAGTGGGCCCTCAAACGTTGTGGTTCTCCGGGGTAGCTTACTTCCCCTACCCCACCCTCTCGATGGGCCTGGGTGTTTGTTATGTCTACAGGCAGTCGGCTTGCTTAATATGTTAATCATGCAGTGCATTATAGATGTACTGCTGCTTATGTGTACAGTCGTAGTATGCAACTTTTCTGTTGTATCTCTGTTATGTAACTTGCATGAACTTGGCATAAAAATGACAAATTTTGATGCTTTAGTTAGTTATAATAATGAAACAAGAAATATTATTAGATTGTGACTAATCTAATGTACTCCTCGCATGCATTATTTTCTTTTGTATTCTTCTAGGTGCTTTTTCATTTTTTTCAACTTGTATTCAGGGCTCCCGTTAGTTGGCGTATCGGCGTATTCTATCGGCATATATGATGCCAAAAAATCGGCGAATACGCCAAAAATCTAGACTGCCGACGTAAGGATACGCCAAAATTTTGAAGCCTGGCATCAGTGTACATCGAAAAATAATGCCCTGGCATAACCGCTCAGCTGCACACAGTACACAGATAACTCAGACAATGCAGTCTACGAGAGAACTGCGCTGTTGTGATTACTGGTAGAATCCTGACACCATTAACACATCATCAAGGCTCTGCGCTGCGGTATGGGCTTATAACACGACATCTCAACATGCACCGTTGGTTAATCTGAGACCTGAGTCATTAAATATCGCAGCCACCGATCTCATGTCATGGAGTCTTCTGTCTTGACGCAAGCTGAGACTGTCGAGCGATTTCCTTTGCCGCGGTGCAGGGTGTGGTCATGACTGCTGCAGCTGATGTGCCTGTCTAGCTTCACTGTCAGGTCATGTCAGGTACCGTCATCACTCTGGCATCGTTTGGCGACAGTTGGCTAAGTTTACGAGTTAATGATGCTCTGCACTCGCATCTGCTCCGTTTTCTTAGTTAGTTGCTGCGATTCATTTATGTAGTCATCCAGAGGCATACGTGCAGTCTACTGCAGTTCTGAATGGTAAAGCAGTGTGTGGACTGGACGCTGATTTTTATGCCTTATATATTTGACTGACATCGACTGACTGAACAGTCAGTCGATGTCGACGATGTACTGGGCTGGAGACAGTCTGCTCATGCCTAACCAGTTGTGCTTATTATATTATTGCATGAATTAAACTGTTCCCGTATTTCTGTAAAGGTGTGTGTAAGAATTGTTTTCTCATGATTTTTTGGTGTTCTATGGTCTGTACATATAGGCCTATATTTAAAGGACATTTAAATAAACAGGTGTGCCCTGCATAGTGCATACGTCAGGTTACAGCCAAAAATATGTGTTCCAGCGTAAACTGTTACGCCAAAAATTTTTGCCCCGGCGTAACTGTACGCCAAAATTTGACACTCCCGACGTATGTACGCCAGACTCTGGAACACTAACGGGAGCCCTGCTTGTATTAGAGACCCGGTGTCAATTTGAGACCGGACTAATATTACACTAATAGTGACTGGCGTCAAAGTCGTTATTGGAAATTATGTACCCATCTATCTGGCACTGTTATAAAAATATGACGCCTCAAAGATAATGGGGTCACGACCTTGGCCTTTTGGGGTCACGTTATGTCATCGGTCACGTGACCATTCGACTCCCGGCGGTTGACTTTCTATAGGTGGTCCATTGTGACCATGCGTCTGTCTGGCACCGTTATGGAGATATGGCCGTTTGAATTTCTTCCAGGAATGCTCTTCCAGGAACAGAGGTCGGTTGGTCGTCGGTCGGTCGGTCCTCAATATTACACTAATCTCATACTCCTCATTGCTACGTTAGGAACATAGTGCATGAGGAGTAAAAATATATTACAGGGCTGATACGTGTCTGACCATCATTTCATTTCAGGTATTGTTTGATGTAACAATTGCAGTTTGCTGTGGCAATTACAAGTTTTTGTTAATTTTCTAGTTACAGTGTATTTCATGCATACTAGCAGGGTACAAACTTTTGGACAATGTATATCATATTAAGTTATTAACAATAGATGCTATGATTAATATGTGCTGTTACATTTGAACTTTATTTCATTTCAGGTGTTGATCTGTATAACAACGGCAGTTTATGGTGGCAGTTATAAGTTCATGTCGTGGATGGCTCGACCGACATTTACAAGTGATGGGTCTTTGCTTGATGGAGGCATTGACTTGAACATGAATGAAGGAATGGCAGAGTAAGATTTCCACACTTTTATTTTGGTGTTGTTTGTTGTTTTTATTGCGTGTATTGTGTAGTAACAAGCAGCATATTTCTTGTAGTACTACATATTAATCATAGTTAATGCATGACTGAGAAGTTAAGATTTTCACCGAGATTGAAATAATTGATCACAATCAAAGTTGTAATAGCATTAAGCATTTCCTTACAGTTTCAAATTTTGTTCACACGGAAAGTGTTTATTAAACATCGTGCTTTCATATGTGAGTACACTGTGTTCAGAAAAAAACACCCACTCACTTTTTCTTTCATATCTCTGTTGAAAATGTTCAGATTTCCCCAAAATTTCCAGGTAATGTTCAGGAGGAAACAGTTATTCCATCGGTAGAAAAGTTAAGTATTCTTTGCTGCCAGTGACGTCATGTTGACGTCATATTTCCGTATTTGTAAATTATCTGTTTACTATTGAATACAGATATTTGATGACTTATTAAAACACATAAATTAATCACTGTGTTGACTAAACTTAAAGATATGTTAATCATTATACAATTTTCTATTGTGAACTGCTTTCATGTTTTGTCTTCTTGGCTGAGTGCAAAGTCCTCAACTTTATAATTGATGTTGGCAGATGTATGCGCACTGCGTCACTGTGTGGATGACCACTTGGCCATTATCAATCGAACGGCTTGATACTGCCAGTTATGTCAGTTCTTTATTTTAAAGTTTTATTCCATCAGCATTCAATTGTGTGTCTATTGTTCAGAAACATTTTGCACGAACTTGTGGCTCCATAACCCTTGCTGCCTAGCAAACATTTTTCAAATGCCTGTTTTTGTCGGTAAAACCCATAATTTACAAACACGGAAATATGACGTCAGCATAACGTCACGAGTAGCAAAGAATATTTAACTTTTCTACTGATGGAATACTTGTTTCCTCCTAAACATTCCCTGAAAATTTGGTGGTAATCTAAGCATTTTCCATGTAGATATATAAGAAAACATGAGTGGGTGTTTTTTTCTGAACACAGTGTACAAGGTCTAATGAAGTTGCTTTCCTTCTGCAGTAATTTGTTTTCATTGCATTCATTGTAGACACATGAAAGACCTGATACTATTAACAGCTGGTACACAGCTGTTGTCTTTGATTTCTAATTATTTCTGGCTGCTGCTGTTACTGGTACGTCGATAGTTTTTGCTTCTCTTCACTGCTCAATAAGCTTGTTCAGTTTGGTCAAGTTATCTTACCATAATACACTTTGTAGTTCACTGCAGATGAAATTACAACCAGTAGTAGTTGCTGAATAGCCCTGTCATGTAAAATGACAAATTTTGTATGAGCATTGTTGTTGAATTTATGCATATTTGTGGCTGAGATATTTTAGCCCCAAACTGTTAGTTATAGTTGACCTGTGTTCTAAATGTGAAGTCAATGCAACACTGCAACTTTACAATGTAATATCAGCCAGTGGCTTCTTTTTCTTCAAATCTGGAGTTTGGCACAAGTCCCCTCACTTTCAGGCTCAAACTCTCTCCATTTTTGGCTTCAAGCCCCTCCCTCTTTCAGGCTGCTTGTTAGGGGCTGTAGATTGCCCAGTAAAAATAGGGGGAGGTTTTGATCTACACTTTTAACAAAATTCTTCCCTCCTTATTTTTCACAGAAAAATAAGGGAGTTTTATCAAAAGTGTTGATTGCCCAGTGCAGAATAGGAGGGAAGTTTTGATCTAAGTTTTAGATCTATTTGCAATCTGCAGAGGCCAGATTAATTGGAGAAGGTGGAACAAATAAGAAAGAGAATAGCAAGAAGAAAGGTTAGCGTAGAGGCGATGCTAAAGAGTGCAGTGCAGTCCCAGTTGGATGAAGTTAAGACCGGACTGAGTCAACTGCACCATACTCTGCGTGATATTCGACAGATTCGACAAAGTCTGGATGAAATCTATAAGACGTATCAGTCTATTGCAAATCTTGGAGTCAAGCTGAAAGCTCTGCAGGAGTTGGATTCTCGTCATGGCCAGTTAGCAGCTGCTGTGGAGAACTTGATGAGTATATTCATTGTTCCGGAGACGATAAGTCGCAGTGAGGAATTAATTGCAGATGGAAAACTTCTGCATGCTCACAAATACCCAAGTGCGTTGGAGAGTTCATGCAATGATCTTCTCTATGAACTGCAGAAACAGCCAAATCAGTCACCAACAGATCGCAACCTGGTACTCATGTATTCTGCAGACATGGATCATCCAATGGATCTGCTGAGCAATCAGCTGTGGCTGATACTGCATAGAATCACCCTTACCAAAAATCCCCCCATTTTTCACAGTGAAAAATAAGGGGGAAGTTTTGTTAAGGGTGTAGATCAAAACTCTCCCCTTATTTTTCACTGGGCGCAAGCTGCGCCCACCAGGTATAGAGATAGAAACCACTGATATCAGTCTTAAGGTTTGTTTTTTTGAGAGCTTTCTGTTTGTCTCTTTTTTTGTGTAAAATGTAGTTGTGTGTTAATGTGTTTATCTGTGTCCATGTAGGCACCAGGTTACGCATCATACTTACTCTGGGTCAATATTCTTGCGCCGTGGATCTTTGCGCCACCACCTGAAGTTGACGAGAAGAAAGCGAAGAAGCTCGACCGCAGAATGAGGCGACAGTGACCCTGTATATTAATAGATGTTTATGTCTGTGTCTCTACTGCATCTCTGTGTCTTGCCTGTGTTTTTTCTGTACAGGGGTGTCTATCTCCCTCAGGCCCTCGATGCTAATTTCTTTATTTTTGTTAATCTCTTTCCTGTCATATTTTGCCCCATTTTATTTTCATTCCCTTTTTTTGTTTTCTGGGTTTTTTTCTGAAACCTAGGGGATCTGGGGAATACTGAAGTCTTTCGGTGGAGTCTGGAGAGAAGCCCCAGTCAATGTGGATTTTTTTACATTTTAGGCCTAAAATGCTTTTGAAAGTAAGCACAGAGAAAAGTTGATAAGGCCTATAATTTAGGTCGTAAGTCATACCAACTTTCTCTCTCAGAGGGCTGAAGGAGTTATTCTCTTGCTTTTATGTGGAGTGTTTGCTCCGAGGTTTATATGGTGGAGATGCCCCTGTCTTTGCATGTTTTTTGTCTCAGTTTGAGTAGTTGATAATATATGAGGCTGTAATGATCAGTAATTGATAATAATTTGTTTCGTATGTTAGTTTTGTACATTTCTATATGATAAGCTCCACTTTCCTTTCAGTGCACTGCAGAAGGACTGTTAACATTTGGTGGGATTTTATTGAAGCATCAAACATGTGCACATTCCATCTCAGCTATATTTTATACTCACTGATGGATAGAAGGCTGAGTTAGCCGAGACATCAATGATAGCAAGGTTTGATCTATTTTGTGCTGCAAGTTCGATCGCTTCTGCTTCCATTTTGTGAATGTTGCCATTAATATTCATGTCGTTACCAGCACATGTTATTGGCATAAAGCATTTTTACGCATTAATTTACATTTCTCGGATGGTGATATGGAGCTGTTGTAAAACACTGATGTTCGATCTGATATTTCATTTATTATTAGTTAGATAACAGAATAGCGCAGTGCAACGTAGTTCAGTAGCTCTTTGATCTGTCCGCAACATTGCTAAACCTAAAAACAAGCGATACGGTAATCATAAGAGCATGAAATAATGTACGTAAATCCTGAAACAATATGTGAGGGATGAATTGCTAAGCAAAATGCTTTGTGTTGTAACTGCAATTTTTTGTAGATAGCTACATAGCCAGTAGATGCTCACACAGCTACTAATGTCTATGTACAATGCATGAATGACTGAACTACTGTTTGATAATTTGGAAATGGAAAAAATTAATGGTTGAACTTCGTGGTTAACTTTTTGTCTTTGACCTAAGGACCTTGAATGAATACAATGCATTTGAAAGTAGTAAACCAGTGCAAAGATTTTTTTTGGTAGACAAATTTAGCTAATGCAAAGAACTAAAGTAATATTATGTTATGAATAAAAATTGTTGCTCTACCAACACTAAGAGTGCGTTGCACCAACCATACTTAAATTTAAGCACATGCTTAACCACCGTACTTAGCCTAAGGCTCTGTTGTCATTAAAACAATCTTGATGCAAAAATGATACGTTAAGCAATCTCTTCTAAAAATGCATAAACTAATAAGATAACCAAAAAGCTAAAAACACAAAATTAATCTCTAGTTAAAAGATGAAAAATGTATTTATAAGAAGTTTCATCTTGAGCATGGCTGTGGTTTCATCGTGACGACCTCAGGCTCAGAGTTCGATCTATTCATTACTTATTTATTACATCATCATGTCACGTCACAGGGAAGGAGGGCGTGTCACTGTTTTGTTTACGAATGAATATTTGATACAATCGCATGGTTTTGCGTTCGTTTTAAAACAACATGGGAAATGAATGGGGTTCTTCGGTTTTGAAGAATTGCCATTTGCAAGAAAAAGTTGAATTACCGGTTGGATCGACTCGAAAAAGTTTACCGTGGGCGTTATATCGTGCTGTATCCACCGACGCTGGCAGCGCTGGTTGTTCACTGTCTGCGTTCGTGTACTCTCTCAACGCAGAGTCGGTCTCTATCTCCGATGGCCGACGTGTTTCACGCGCAGATGTACTACAGGCTGCTGAAAACAGTGCAAAGGTTGTTCAATCGAAAATCACTCCATTTTCACAAATGCCCATTAATGGTAACAGGAACTTTCGTTCCCACGTACTTTCGCTCCTGGGAGCGAAAGTTCCATAGGTAGAACTTTCATTCCCAGGAACTTTCGCTCCCTGGTACTTTCGCTCCCTGGAACTTTCGTTCCGTGGAACTTTCGCTCCCCTTATTTTTTGGTTATTTACTTATTATAGTGCAAAAAGTAATTGTGATGTCATGTGTATTTTATACCTATGTCTGTGCTGCTGTTTGCGTAATAAACGATGTACTGAGAGATTGATTTACTGTTCGAGTTATCATTATTAGGCTACAACGCGCGCCAACCACAAGACATATCTACTTTTTTACGTATTTTCCTCCAGTTTATAGGCCTATTGCAACGTACGCTGAAGGAGGAATCGAAGCTGCTTGAGTCAAAGCCTACCGACACGCGGCGCCAGTTGATAAAGGCATAACTACGTCACTAAATGCACACGAGGTGTTAAGCTTGCAGTCCTATACGTTTGCTTTCGCCACAGCCACACGGCAATCCTGCAGTGAGCAAGGATCGAAGCAGCAGGAATTAAAGAAGGCCGGCACGCAGCACCGGCTGATAATTCTTCTCAGTCCACCACCAAGCTGTGCGTCTTATACGTTAATATGCCTGCGTTAGTGTACGTACTGGATGGATTACAATGTAAACAAAGGAATAATAGGCCTTACGTGGAAATACCACTAGGTGATCATGTAAATAAAAGTAATTCTGGTATGCGAGCGAAAGTTCTAGGGACCGAAAGTTCTATGTCACTTTTGCTCCAGGGAACAAAAGTACCTGGAAGCGAAAGTTCCTGGGAACGAAAGTTCCACCTATGGAACTTTCGCTCCCGGGAGCGAAAGTACGTGGGAATGAAAGTTTCGTAATTCCCCATTAATCATTATGTTCGTAGAATTAAGGTTAGAAAATCAGAAGCGTTTACCGATGCTAGCCCTTGATTCTAACGTTTGGTTGTAATTTTTTTCATAGTTTTGCAAATTGAGACTAACAAAACTCATGTTTTCACACGTTTTATGTGCTATGTTTCTGTCATGTTGAATTGTTTTGGTAATTAGTATTTAATTAGATTAATGTTTAGGCATTCTGTTGACAAAACAGTGATGTATCGCATGCATGGTAGGCGCTATTATCAGTCCACCCCGGACTGATACAGATTCTATTATCAGTCCAGCTTTGAGCAGCCTTAGCTGGTATATACCACCACTGAATAGTAGACACATATACCGGCCAAGGTCGTCCACAGCACACTGGAGCCCAACCTCGGCCGAAGCGTCACGGGTCGTCTGTCCAGACAAGCAGCTCCTCAAGCTAGCAGCTATGATTGGATAGCTGCTTGGCAAGTTTTTTCAGCTGCCTGCAGCAACCTCAATATCTCACCCATACTGCACAGTAACATATGGTTTCCACTATTGTTGACATAAATCTTTTGAAATCTTTTGAAAACACTAACCCAAACCTTATCCCTAACTAATCATAATCGCTGAACCCTACACGATAATATAGACACAAATTGTAGCTAATAACCACTCACAATGCGGCACTACGTGTTAACGTGCATGCAAGCTGTTAAGGTCATAATATCTTTGCTGTTACTGTACTCATAATCGGATATTGACACGGTTTTCACTGTTGGAAAGGGAAATATTACAAATTTTTAACGGAGTAGGAAACTTTGTTGTATTTAAACTAAGACTGAGTAAATATTAGAGCACAATATTCGAATTGGTATACTTCCTAGTATAAGCTATGGTCTGTGGCTTACTGATTTGGCTCAGTCTACCTACCGCTGCTCCGGACTGATACAAATTATAATATTAGTCTGTGCGGACTGATATTAGAATTTGTATCAGTCCGGGGTGGACTGATAATAGCTTTTTCGTGCATGCATGTGTGTGTATGTGTACTTTGCTAGTGGTTGAAGAGATTACGTCATCCAAGCATTGTCAAGTTTCATGACGTTGCTCTGTTGTCAGAGGAAATCTGTGTTATAACAGAGAGAGTAACTCCATTACAGCTTGTCATTGATTCACTCACCCCTATTGAAATATGCTCTGGGTTATACAATATCATTGAGGCTCTTTCTTTCTTACATGAGATAGTATGTTACTTTGTTTATACGTGAGTCTTACATGTAATATAATAGGTAGCTTACATAGTTTCTAGAATCAACTGCAATTTTTTTGTATTCAATGCATGAAGTTTCAGTTACACAGTACATACAGGGTGCGGCAAAAAAGTAGCCCCCTAAAGTTTTTTGCCATTTTCTCAGCAACCGCTCGGAATTGTAACATGGAATTTTACAGGTTCATTTACAGAAACGTTCTACATCTAACTGCTAAGTGAAATAGGATTCTGTTGAAAAACGACAAAATTATAGACTTCTGAACATGACCGCCTACCGATTTTTCAGCATTAAAAAATGTTTAAGTTAAAAATGCTATTTAATTTTTAAAAACCTTTCACCACGTTACTGCCGATGACATCACAGTGACACTTTGACAAACAGTAATTTATTTTGTTTATAAATTATCACTAAATTGTCGTTCTTTTCAAGCAATCGCCGGCTGCCCACCAGATTCATCTTCCAGCAGGACAGCGCACCAGCACGCACAGCGCGCAGCGCAGGAAACTGACTGCTGGCCAACTGTCCAGATTTCATCAGAAAAGACCAATGGCCTCTAAATTCGCCGAATGCAAACTCGGTGGACTGTCACTAGGGACCAACTTAATTCACGATTTCACGGCCGTGACATTTTCCGTGAAATTGACCTCCTTCCGTGAAAAACATTGATTTCCGTGAAATCCATGATTTTTTTGTGAATTTTAGCGCTTTTAGTTAATTTTATGACAATTCCAGAGTTTTATCAGCAGCTTTTGTATGGATGTTGCCGTTTACCACGTGTCGCACTTTAGCACTAAGTAGTTGGCATGACTGTCTTTAGTCTTGACTTAGTGTAGTAAATATTCGTTCTGAAATTTCTTCTTTTGCATTAGCACAGCACCTCGAAATAATGTCTGTGTGGCCCGTGAATTTCCGAAACTCTTTCCGTGAATTTTCTGTGAAATTTGACACATTTTAAAAATTCTGCCATGAAATCATGCATTTTTTCCCGTGAATTCGGTTGGTCCCTAACTATCACGTGTGGTGTGCAATGTTGGAGCTTACCGCAAGCTTAAAACAAAGCCAAAAACAATCATGGAACTCAAGGAATCACTTCAGGTTATCTGGAGCAACCTACCACAAGGACCGATCGACAAGACTGTGAAAGACTTCTCAAATTCAGCGACTGAAGGCTTGTGTTGGAGCTTGGAGCTGTCGGTGGAGACTTCGAACATTCACAGTGACAATGGAATTTTTGGCATCTGATCATTAGTTAACTGTGTTGTTTGACTTGTTTCAACGATGTTATTGAACTGGTGTTGGAGCTTGAACATTTTTTCACGCTGAAAAATCGGTAAGCGGTCATGTTAAAAAATGTATAACTTCGTCATTTTTCAATGGAATCAAATTTTATTTGGCATTTAGTCGTAAAACAATTTAGTAAATAAATCTGTAAATTTTCAAATTAAAATGCTAAATGGTTGCTGAGAAAACAGCAAAAAACTTTAGGGGGCTACTTTTTTCTGCCACACCCTGTACATTTACAGTCCATTTTTTTTATCTAGATAACAATGATATGATGTAATTTTTTTGATGGAATTATGTACATTTTTAGTAGTAGAACATTATTGGCACCACATTAATAATGTTACCTCAAACTGCTTAATACTTTTCTCTATTTTTGATTATCATTTTTTTTATTTGGCATGTGTGACACATGAATTTAACTATATGTGTAAACATTGTTAATCTGCAATAGTTTGATTTAACTTGCTAGTGTCTTGTAAGATAATATGTCTGCATACAGAAAGGTTAGTTTTAAATGCCATGTCTCATATCGCAACTTCAAAGATGAGTGTCATAAAAATTGCCATTAAAAGTTTTTCTGTGTTTGCCATTTATTGTGCCACTTTCACTGTGGCAGTAGGGAAAGTGGACCTGAGAGGGGATGGGGGAAACCCAGCTTTGAGTTTTAGCTTGCCAGTATTGGAGAATTTTCTTTATTAGAAAGTTTTTTACATATGGATAAAATGAGGCTGGAAATTCTCTATTTTGGAGCAGTTTAGGGACCAAAATCAAATTTTGAGTACCCATATATGTCATCTGTCGGAAATCTGTAACAGTCTGTTAGAAAATTGCAGCTTTTTGTACTGCTAGCTCATGATGCCATTAGTGACTGTCTGTCTGGACCTTACAGTAGCATGTAGCATGTCAGCGGTTTGATTGTATCTGATGCAGTGTTATTGCAATGTTGAAAGGCTGGTCTAAGTCACAACAATGTCAGCATGGACTCGGTCTATGTCAGTGAGTCGGGCATCTGGAAACTGGCGTCATTCGAGTCTGCTCGACAGTTTGACCAGTTAACAATGGAATTCTTACAGTCCTGTCAACCTTTACTCTCCATTAGCAAAGAGGTTTGTTTTCGATAACAGTGTTATTTTACGTAGCACAGTTTTATGCAGCATTTTGTTGTGTTGTTTGATCAAACACTCCATTCCTTGCTTTTTGGTGTTTCTGGGACAACCAGAATACAAATGTGTTAAGTGAATGTTTTTTGTTAAAAGGTTATTTTTTGTTGTTATAATAAGTGAGGTGTTTTTCGTTCTTGCTAGATTCTTGTGACAAAAGATGGAGTTGAACTTGGATGTGCAGCTGACTTGACTGGCTTTGCTGATCTAGTGGAATATGCACTTCAGTATTTGTCGTCATTAGGTTGGTATGAAAGAGTTGCTGGCCATTCAACATATGATTTACTTGCATACTTGTAAGTGATACATTTTGATTACATGTTATGCTATAAAAGTTCCGAGGTAACGTGTTTAAATATCCATCATCGTAGACGCTGTTCGGCAGCTCTTGCACAGTTTCACGTGTTGGGAGTTGAGATGTAACTAAATTATTAGAATGGCATCATTGTCTGTTAAATTAGTCAAATGGATATGCAATGTTGAGGGTAGAAAAGAATGTGTGGACTTCTAAGAATAATATTGAATGGCAGTATAGTATCTATGGTGCTGTCATCATGGCACTGTCACTGTGAGAGTCTTGGGTGAAAAAGTAATAGCACTTATTGTGACTTTTCACAGAGAGCAGGTTTTTTGAAGTAGTTTTGTAGTTGATGGCTTTCACAATTTCTAGTATTTATGTGTTGATGATGTGTGTTCATGGATTTTCAGGTGATGATGTGAATAGTTTCGAGAGTCGAATTAACGACTTGTTAGCCAGTGTGCCCAATCAGCAAACATTTTGTGACCTGCAGACTGAAAGTTTATTTCGGTAGGAGCATTTTGGTCTTTTAGTGAAATTTTCTGTCTATCTGTCCTTACTACCTGCAGTTTATTTCTGTTGTTTGTATGCTACCTTTTCAGTGATTTGACTTTGTTGGTTCTGAAACATTAAGGATATCAGTCTGTAAAAGTTTTATTCCAACATTTTTCTTAAATGATTTTCAAGGTATACAGCCCAACCTGAAGTAGGCCTACCGCATAAAGATTTGATGAGATTTGTTGCTAAGCTATCTTTTGAATGAAACTTAAAGTATGCTTAGCACAAATACACGGTGTTTCATAAAAAGGAACCCCTCCTCAGTTTACACAAAATTTTTACCAGTTGTAGCTGAAAAAATACTAATTCAAAATATTTTAACAAAGTATGACAGTTGATTAAATATTCTTTGTTAGTCATGACGTAATGCTGACGTCATACTGTGTCATGGGTACAAACTTGATAGTCTCAATTGGTGCTGTCAGTTGCTACTCAGCTTCGATGGTGAACTTAATCTGGTTCGCTAATGAAAAATGTTTGTCGTGTCAGCACTAAGCAACATGGGGACATAAAATCAAGCGACTTGCGATCCAAAAAATGCAACCATTTTGCAAGCTCAGTGTGCTAGTGCACTGTCTTGCTTAAACATGTGAAATTCCAACTATCCCCACAGACATGTAAATGCGATTGCTTTGCACATTTTTGTGGCTGCAACTGTAAAACTTCCAAAATTTATCATCAGCGAACCAAATTTTTCACCACCGCAGCCGGGTAGCGATAGACAGCACCAGTTGAGACTATCAAGCTTGTACCTGTGACACATTATGGTGTCAGCATTATGTCATGAATAGCAACAAATATTTAATCAACTGCCATATTTTGTTGCAATATTTTGAATTAGTATTTCTTCAGCTACAACTAGTAAAAATTTTGTGTAAATTGATCATCATTTGAGTGAATTATGAGAAAAACAAAAAGGGGTCCCTTTTTTATGAAACACAGTGCATTTGTCATTCAGCATATGTAGTAACAGCTGTATTTACTTACTAGATGCTGCACTGCTGGAGTGGGTAAGCAAGTATGCCGTTAAACTTATGCTACTCCAGACAGCATGGTATCATACTAAACCATGCTCATATTGAGAGACTGCACCATCGTTTGCTTTATGATGCTCGACTGCAGCTGAAAATTGTGAAAACAGTTTCAGTGCAAGCTATGTGTTCTTAAAGTGTAGTTTTGATAATACTTGTTTTGTTATTCCAGCAGAAATGACTTTATCGACATCAGCTGTTTCCTGAAGCATCTTCCATTGAAGTCCCAACAAGAACAGTCAGAATTTTTCAAGTGAGTTTGTGCTGCTTCTGAAATTTGTTTTTTTTGCATTTGTCTGAATTGCATGCTATTTGCTGTACTATATTTGTCAAACGTTATTTCGGTACATGTCAGTTAGATTATTTGCTCCAAAAGAATATTCATTACAATTTATCGATATGTTTTAAGCTTGTTATCTAAAATTGTGTGTTTTTCGTACTTATCTATCAGCACTTATCCAAGTTGCTGTAACTTTCGTACAACATGAGTCTGCCTGGCACTGTAAGTTTGATTGGGGGAGGGAATTTAGGGGGTAGAAGTTTCAGCGGTAGCAAAGTCACATGGCCCGAACTTCAATGCATTAGCGTACACAAAACACGCTGTGCCGACTTAACAGTGGGTAAACATTAGCCACATAATCTCTGGTGTTAGTGGACCAAATTTCACTAAATTTTTTTTTGTTAAATGCGAAAGTGATCTTAGTTGATAACACCATTTACCGCTTGTTGATATCTTTATTGATTCCAGATATAATCACGGTCTAACTCGAATGTTGTCCTAAATTGCACCTAATTTTGGACGTTTTTGCCCTCTCAAATTTTAAGGTGGCGGTGCCCCTATACCCGCGTTATCACTTTTACCTAGTAGCATGTCATATGGCAAAGTTTCATGAAGTTACTCCCCCTGGTTCCAAAGTTCTTGCAGCTAATATGCTGAATTTTAAGCCAATTTTTTACCCCTTTTGAAAAAAGCTGTAAGGGGGCTCCCATCCCCAGTAGGGTGTGCGCTAATAAGACTTTGTCATTCTCTAGTGCATGTAAGAATTTCGAAGTGCAGCACCCCTTAGGGGCTGAAATATGGTCTTTTGAAAAAGATGCTTTGGGTGGGTACAATTTGACCTTCAGATCTTCGTGGTTACTGGACCAAAGTTTACCTGACTTTTTTCATTGAACGCGGGAGGAATCATGGTAGATCAAGTACAAGTACTTGTTTGATTTTGAATAGCTTTCTTCATTCCGGAGATATTCGTGGTCAGAGTTAGAAGTCGTCCAAAATCACGCCAAATTTTGTATGTTTTGGCCCCTAAATTTTTTTGGGGAAAGGCTGTTCGAAATTTTGGACCTGGATTATTTAATCGTACACACTTCCCATCATTGTGCAAAATTTTGCCGTGATGCCAACAAAATGTAAGTTTGCTGGCATAATGTAAGTTTGCTGGCATAATGTAAGTTTGCTCTGAAAACTATCATTTCCAGGTGGACTAATTAGAAGCACGTTTGGTTGATAGATTATGAATTTCACTTTAAATTAGTTAAGCAGAACAGCAGTGGACAATGCAGATTTTGGTTTTGTTGCTGCTGTGAATTTTACTGTATTGGCAGCAGTGTGAAAGCTGGTAGAGCTGTTCAACTAACATGTTAATTAATCAAGGCATTAATGCATTGGTGACTTCATTTCCATTTGAAAGATTCATTCTGATATCAATCTTAGCTACATTATTTGTGCTGTGAAATAATAGGTCAGTGTCATTTGATGACGACTACCTGAAACAAACCACAGATATGTGTTAAAACTACAATTAGTGAACGAGTTAAAATAATTATTGTGCTATTAACATGATTTAAAAAGTTGATTATTTTATTTCTATAATATTTTCTTGTAATTGTTCCGTGTTTTTTAAACAGGTCTGTATTTTAAACTGCAATTTTGTTGTTGTAGGCACTTGGTGCCGCGGTTGTGTATACTTCCTGTAGATGTCGTCGGCTCACGGCTGACACGGATGCTTCTCTCAAGATTTGTTGTCATCAACCCGGCAGCTTCCACTTATCTGATGCCTCACCTGCTTACACCAGCTAGAGGTTTGCCAGCTATGAGCATGAGCATACTGAAGATGTTGATGATTTTTTTAATAATGATGTTTTTGCTTTGGCTGATCATTATATTTCTGTTTATCTCCGCAGTTTATAACAGAATTAGCTCAGTTCTGCATTCTGCATCTAGTAGCTGCAAATTTGACAAAATTGTCCTTAAGAAGTGAAAATGTCACTATTTTGTTTTTCGTGACATACCAGTGAAGCAAAGTTGATTTGCACAATGTTGCAACAGCTGTTACTGTTGTAATTCTTATTGTTATGATTTATCCATTATTTGACAATATGTTTAGGAAATGCCCAGCATGTTGAGAGTAGCAGTGAAAATGAGGAGGACGTTGGAGTTCGAGGTATATTTTCTCGTTCGCTCTATTGCCGATACGTTCTGCCAGAACTGTACAAGATATTTCATGTTCGTGATGCTCTCGTGAGAGCCACACTTCTTCAACATTTCCATCGCTATGTGTCCATGTTTGATCACTCGACACTTACCCGAGTTATTTTACCTCAGGTATGCTTTATTTCATTTATCTTATTCTTTTATTTTACCTGGTAGTGTTCAGTGTTATTCCAGTTCTGAAAATCATTTTAGTTTCAGTTTCTAAAACGTTTGAGCTCAATCATTTCAGTATAATTTTCTGTACAGTATCTGAATTCCTTTCAGTTTCAGTTTCTATAAAGTCTTTTAGAAATCATTACAGTTCAGTTTTAGTTTCAGTATTTACATCATTTCAGTTTAAGTTTTTATCGATGCAACTGACAACCTAACTATCAACATTAAGTTTGTTAACTCAAACTGCTAGCCTACTAGCATTAAATTCATTAACTATACAAAATTTTCATTTACCAGGACTTTTCAGGGCTTGAAAAATCAAGGGAAAGAAATTCAAGACTTGTCAGGACTTTACTTTCGATGTGGAAACCGTGTTAAATTCATGAACCCCTACAGTCACGATAGCTGCATCGCAAGTTCGACTCCTAGCCATTCTACTATCATGTAGCAACTCTGGGCAAGTTGTTCACACCCACATGGCTTAATTGCTGAGCATGTAAAAGCAATATATTGGTTAGTGGCCTATACCATCAATATAACTAAGCTGTGTCTGCAGTTCGCTGTCAGCTCAGAGCAGGAAATGGAAACAAGCATTGACCCTGTGATCGCGGAGCTTTGAGACCATGGTGCTAGAACTGGATTGAAAATGGCAAAAGCTGGAAACGGCCACTGGTGCCAGTAAATAAGTAAATAAGTGAAGCACGCTGGAAAAAATTTCAGGCAATGGCAACCAGATCATTTCAGTATCAGTTTTCAAAATTATTTCTATTACAGTTTCAGTCAAGTTTTTTGTGATCATTTATGTATGTATAGTTTAAGTATTGAACATTTTTTCAGTATTAGTTTTGGTATGAGTTTTACTGATATAAATCATTTCAGTATCAGTTTGGGTTTCAGTTACTGGAATATCACTGGTAGTGTTAGTGCCAGATTGCTTTGGCTGTTACTATTGTAATTTACTTAATCTGCTTTTTGTTCTGTCATTTATATTTTTGGTTTTTGGTGCATTTTTAGCCGTCATTTATTATAACATGTTCTTGCAGCACGTTTTGCATTTGTACCATGCTGTAATATGAATCAGTATTATGTGATATTGCCATCACTGTCACTTTTGGTGATGTAACCATTATGAACATAATGGTTTGGATGTTGGATGTTGGATTGAGAGGTCTGACTCCCAGTAGGGCTGCTGTCAGGTGGTAACCACTTGGATGGGTGGGTGACTGTCTGCAGACATTTAAATCATCTCAGTATATAACCAACACCTAGGTCAACTCAGCTTTTCATTTTTCCGGGGTATGTAAATCAAGTATTGCTTTCCTTGGCTGGGGTTAAGGTGGGGCATTTTCACCTGTGTCAGGTAGCAGGTAGCACTCTGTTATCCGACTGATCTCGCATGGCAGGTGATGCACTGTAGCTCTGCAATGGGTTTTCGAATCAGAGCTGTGCTCACCCTTTAACCTTTAACTTTTATTACTATTATCATTGGCTATTAATATTCCTATAATTAATTACTATTGCCACTAAACTTAGCATGTGTTCTGTGGCACAGCTGTTGCTGAGTGTTCGTGATGTTGATGATGAACTTGTCGTCTTGTCATTGAATGCTCTCGCGGCTCTTGTTCCAGTTCTTGGTGGTGACCTTGTCATTGGTGAAGGTCGAAGGCAGTTGTTCAGTCGAGGCCAGCCAAGGGTCGGTTGTCTCTTGCTTAACAATTATGATTAAAAAATAAAAACTCTGATGTTGATGACTAATAAATGTAGAATAGTATAGCTATAGAACGAATGCTGTTGATGCTGCATGCCGTTTATTGTCAAAATTGCTAATTCACAGATTTTCTGTGTTTATTTTTAGATTGGTGATAATCAGCCAATGTCCAATGGTTTGCTGCATCATCATAGGTAAATTGCCCATCGTTTTCTTCATTTATGAAATATTTATTAGTTTTAGCCCAGATGTTTATTAAGTTTTAGCCCAGATGTTTATTTTTTTGTCAACGCGAGATCTCCGAGATGCGTGGGCCGACCGGCGTGAAATTTTGCATGATGGTCAGTACTAGGCCCAATTTTATAATGCCGGTCCAAAATTTTGGGGGGCACACCCCAAAAAAATTTTTGGGGCCAAAAACATGCAAAATTTAGCTCGATTTCGGACGACTTTGAAGTTTGGCGGCGAATATCTCCGAAACGGATGAAGGTATTCAAAATCGGATAGTCATTCCGTCTACCGCGATTCCTCTTGCATTAGGCGAGACAAGTCTGGTGAAGTTTGGTCCAGTAACCTTGGAGATCTCGATGTTGAATGGTACCCACCGAAAACCCTAGGCCCCTAGGGGGTGCTGCGCCCCCAAATTTTTACACGTGCTAGAGAATGACCAAGTCTTACTAGCGCACCCCCCACCGGGGACGGGGGCCTCTCTTACAATTTTTTCAAAGGGGGTCAAAAATTGGCTTAAAATGCAATAAAGGAGCGCTTATAACTTCGGAGTTAGGGGGTGTAGCAAGACAAAACTTTGACACTTGACGTGTCTCTAGGTGGGTGTGTTAACGCAAGTACAACTTTTGGGGGCACCGCCCCCCTTAAAATTTGGTAGGGCAAAAAAACGTGCAAAAATCGGTGCGATTTACGACAACTTTCGAGTTTGAGCGCAAGTGTCTGGAACCGATGAAGATAGCGACAATATGTAAACGGCGTTGACGAAAACGATCTTTTGGGCATTGAACAAAAAAAATTTGGGGAAATTCGGTCCACTACGAACAAAGTTATAAGCGCTCGTGTTGACCTACCCTAAGTCGACAATGCGCGTTCGGCGTATACCAATGCATTTGAGTTCGGGCCACGTGACTTTGATGCCGGGGAAATTTTACCTTTCTTCCTAATTTCCCCCAATCGGACTTAGGGCGCTGGGCGGACTTACATTGGGCTTTGCTCCAAATTTCTAGTTTTTTATTTTGTGATGCATTACTTTATAATTATAGATAACTATATTTAAACATGTGGTATTTTGAAGGGTTTATGGCAAAAATTTTGCAATACTACTTTTCCAGCATACTTAGTGTTTTATTACCAAATGTTGGTTAATCAGAATGCGTGATGTGTATGTGTTACTAGCCCAAATTATCATCTGCAGCAGTCAAAAGTGGCTAGGCCTAATGCTGCTGCTAGAAGCCAGCATCATCAACGGAATGACCAGCTACTTACAAAAGATCTTTCCTGTGAGTTACAAACATGCAGAGTTATTAACAATTTTTTCGGTATCTCTTGCTGTGAATATAAGTAAGTAAGTAAGTAAAATTATTTAGAAGGCACAATTTAACAATAGCCACAATGTGCCGTGCTCTCAATGCCTGAACAAAAATGTCTTCAACTGCCGTTTTAACTTCAAAGTTAGTGTCAGTTTGTCTTAGATGAACTGGCAGGCTGTTCCACAGCTTAGGACCTGCAGCAGCAAAGCATCTGTCTTCATAGCTGCTGCAGGTCCGTCTGACGACACAGTGTTTTTGAGTTGGCAGAACGCAGCTGACGACGAACTTCATCGGAGACCAGCTGACAGTTGGTGGCCAGGTAAGGTGGAGCCGTACCAGACAGAGACAAGTAGACCAGAGTGGCCATCTTGAAGTCCACCTGACGCCGAACCGGAAGCCAGTGCAGCTCCTGTAGCACCGGCGTTATGTGGTCGTACCGTCGAGCGCCCGACACCAAATGTGCAGCCGCATTCTGAACAGACTGCAGCCGGCTCATCAGACCGTCAGTGATGCCATAGAACATCGGGTTGCAGTAGTTGAGGCAACACGAAATAAACGCCTGGACCAGCGTCTTGACGGCGTCAGATGACATTGATCTGACGAGCGGTTGGAGCTGCCATAGCTGGTAGTGGCCACCTGTGCAGACAGCGTCAGCTGATTGTCGACGATGACGCCGAGGTTACGTGCCGTCTCCGAGACGTTGATATGTGCCAATGAATATGTCTGCATTTGTCTTCTTTTGTCTCTTTGTGAATATTTCTACGTATTTTGTTTAGCTTTGCTAGCCTGGTTTTGTGAACAACGGGCTGTAAAGCGGTATGTGTGTTAGTTTCAGTAATGTTTCTTCAAGTCAGCAGTTGCATAAGACTGCTATGTGGTCAGTGAAATAAACTGCAACTCACTTGGTCAAATTTCAGCTTCTTGAGTGACACGGCAGATCTTTAGTGCTTTGATGATGTAGGTCAATTCTGTCACAGAAATTGCTGAAAGTTTGCTTTTGCGATCCAGCGTAACTTGGGGTTTTGGGGAAATAGGCCAGTTGAATGAAACCCACATGTATGCGATTGAAATACGAGTGTAGAATAACAAAACGTCTTAGATGTTGTCTCTTTTTCTAGGGTGTACATAAAGTTTGTTGATAACCAACATACAAGTTTGCTTTCTGTACTTCATTTTGAATTGAAATAAGTGTTTTGAGCATCATTTTTAAAAAGATTGTACTTTGTAGTTAGGACATCTTTCCATAGACCTTTTGTCATTCTCCTCTTGAATAGCAACACTTTGAATTGAAAACATTCTGTATCTGCATTGTAATTTTTGATTGTGTTACAGCTGATGATGAACGTCTGACAGTTTCCAATGCCACAAATGGTGTTCGATCTTATGCAAATAAACATTTAACTGCTGACAAGACGGGTCTGCCAGAGGACCAACGCAAAGTTTCGGCAGCTATTGAATCGCCCGATTGGAACAATGTTGGCAGCTATTCAACTTCACTTGAAAATAGGTCCACCGTTTCAGCTGAACAGTTTAATGGGTCAGTAGAGAATGGTCATGCTGCAGTAACACAGCAAGATAGGGTTAATGACTCAAATAAGTTGCATGCTGATAGCGTTACTACAAGCTCTGCAATGACAGTGGGCGGTAGTCGTCAGTCGTCAGCAATGAAGTTGAAGGGTAGTGTTGAACCGCAATCTCATCCACAAGAGCATGTTGTTCCTAATAGTCATACCCCAAGCACACCACCAACACCACTGCAGTCACCAACAACAATAAAAGAAGAACGAAAGTCTGCAGTTACTGCCAATAGGAGTTCAGCTTCCCCTCAGAGTCGAAGGACTTTGTCAAACGAGCCGCTTGGAGCGGAGTATGATGTGAAGCAGATAAAAGTTCGTCGAGCAGGCAGCAACAGCACTGCGTCGAATGACCCGTTTGACTTCTTTGCGGACATGGCGCCCATCATTGCATCATCAGCCTCAGAGCCTCACAAGTCTTTGCTGGGCATATTGTCACCTGCTGCTGCTTCTGCTGCAATTGATGTGTCTTCTACAGAGCTTACAAGTCAACTCAGCATCAACGACCAGAACTCCCTCGACACTTCTGTAAGTTCCTAGCATTTCTGTAGTTGTGCAGTTTTGTTGTATAGTTGGTGAAGTAAGCATTTTGTTTTGAGGCAATGAAATCAAAGCCCATTTGTTGCTAACCATTGCCTCGTACGACTTTGTCGTAATTACGTATTAATTTATCTGTTCATTCATTCGTTCATTAACCTCTTTGTTGTCTGTCTGTCCATCTATTCATTTATGCATATCCGGTTTAAAATGTACAAAAGTTGCTTTTGCAAAGTTTCGCTTGCATTGCAGATAAATTTCGTGTGATTATGACATTGACTTTGCTGTTTTTTTTCCTAAAATGTTTTAAAAATAAACGTGTTTTATGGTAGTTTTTTCTCTATTGCAGAATATAAACAGACAAAAAGAAAATGCAATATGTGTCTGTTAAATTTGGGGTAAACAGCCAGGAACCATACCAGGGGTATCCACCCTTGACCTGGTTGGATAATAGATACCAGGAGCCATTGGTTCTGTTTTCTTACTAGTTTCTTTAGATGGCTATTTTTGTAGATATAGATTTGGCTGACACTATGAATGAATGAATGCTGCTGATGCTGGTGTGTTATGCAGGATCTGCCCGTGAGTATTGGTGACGGTTGGGATGATGCGGATGTGGACTGGGACACTGTTGATATGTGACACTGTGACAGTCTGCTCAGCTGTCAAATCATGCCACAAAAAGCCTCATCGTCACAATAACCAGGGACATATTCATCAATAGAGAATTATGCTCAAAGAATATAACTTTTTTGGGAGTGGGGGGAAAACGTTAAAGGAGTCTGGGGGAGGGGCAATATTTAAGTAATGATAGCATCATTTTCGATGTTGTTCAAGATGCCATTTTGCATTTGACGTGAAGGGGTTCATTGTTGAGAATGGTTCAACATTGGGGGCTTGCATATTGTGTCCAAGGGGGATAGAAGCTTTTGACCATCAGGAATTCATTCAGGGTGCCTCATTTTTAGTCAAAAAACCCGGACCTGTTTGAGAGTTAATAACTCAGCGATGGTTACCCGTAGAAAGGTGTGTAATATGTCAAAAGTTTTAGAATGTTGTAGACAAAAAGGGCCGAACTTGCATAGCAAATCATTTAAATATTCTTTGCCGAATTTGCCTCAATCTTCATTACCCCTGAAATTAGGCATTTGCCTGCACTCCTATGTGCCCGAGTTCATTGAACTCAAAAACTCACTACCAAAAAGTCCAGATTTAAATTGTGTGTATTATTCAGTTTTTTGGCCCACCCTGTATTCTATTATCTTATGCCAGCCTTGCTATAAAATGTTGTTGTGCACGTATCACAACCTTACAGGCAGATAGGATTATGGTGCTCAACATTTTAATTGTGCCCCAAAATTCTTTTCAAGTGTGGGTTTTTCAACCTCAAATTTTTCATTTTTGGTTAAAAGTTTTCCTTCGTGAAGATTTTCCGACGGCATAGAATATATGTGGTCCCCTACCCCTGCAACGACTCCCTTGCTACTTAATTTTGATTATCATCGTTATCATAGTGATCAGTGGATTTAGTAATTAGCGTCAGCATCCATTTCACTTTACACACAGCTCTGTGAAGCAATTTCCAGCCATCATCCGAGATCCCATCGTGATCTTCTCATGCATTAGTTGTGATGCAGTGCGAAAAATCTGACATGGATGTGCATGAAAGCTGACTTTATACTCAGCTTTAATACTCATTAGTTATTTTTTGGTGAATTAGCAGAAAACTAAAACAGTCCAGTAACTGCTGCAGGCATTTCGACTGAGATTAATTATAGCTAATTGGTCAACAGATTGTGCTTCCACATTGGTGTCATGCATTTGTTGTATTATAACGTGTTGGGTTAGTGGTATTTGTGATTGTTGCATTCACACTGTCATATACTGGTAGCTTTGTAAAGGTTTTATTGTAACATTTCTGCAAATGTTTCAGCAAAAACATGTTGTAAAATAAATTGCAAAGTGTTTGCAAAACAACTTATAATTGTTTTTTTTTGCTTACATGTAACACAACCCAATGTTTTTACATTAAATCTGGCATTTATGAATCACATTTGACACCGATTATTATATGCCTTTGCCAAAATGGCCGGAGGCATTATGTTTCCAGAGTGTTTGTTCATCTGCTGGCAATATGGATAATCACAGCTGTATCTACCAGGTAGTATGGCTGAAGCTATAGTGGTCGTGACACCTGGCATGGATTTATCATTTTTTAAACCAAAAAACTGTCATTTTTTTAACTTTCCACTGAGCTGACTACCGTAAAACTGCCAATACAAGCCGGGTCTCATAGTAGCCGGGTCTCTAATACAAGCCGGGTACCTAATATAAGCCGGGTGTCCAATAGAAGCTGGACATCCAAGTCGTTGATATTGTAAGCATGCTATAGGAGTTGTAGTAGTAGGCCCAATGTAGGCCTAGTTGTGATTAGTTGTATGTGCAGTAGTCTAACACACTCGCTCTAAATTGTATTATAATAATAGTATTGCACACACTAACCAGAGAAAAATGTATTACCCTAGTATGCCAGGTTGACAATGTTTTAATAGAAGCCGGTGTAGTGGAAAATTCGTCGCACCGGAAAATTATTCCCACACACAGCAGTACGGGTTAGGGTTAAGATTAAGGATAGGGTTAAATTTAGGGTTAGGAGTAGGGTTAAGATTAGGGTTAGGATTAGGCCTGGCTAGGGTTCAGGTTAGGTTAGGGTTAGCATTAGTTACATTATGACAATATGGAGGTGGGAAGAATTTTCCAGGTGCGACAAATTTCTCACGACACCGGGTCTCAAATACAAGCCGGGGCAGTGGCGTATTTAGGATTTGGCAAAGAGGGGGGCATGGCGAACGTGCAGAGCGCGAGCCTATAACGGGGGTCTGGAGACGGAGCCCCCCGGCCTGAAGCTGGAACATTTTTTGCTTTTGAACGTTCAATGGATGCCGCAAATTCGCCCATTTTTTTGAAATTTGGAAACGCAGAAAATTACAGCGTCATATTAGATGCAATCTCAAAATGGCGATTTTAATCACATATTGTATCGGTATGAAAAAAAGACCATCAAACAACGGCAAAAAACGCACCTTTTCATATAAAATTGCCTGTAAAAAATTTTCATGGTCGGGCCAAAGGGGGAGGCATCGCACCGTGCCCCCCTCTTAAATACGCCACTGAGCCGGGGGTCTAAGTCAAATTTCTAATAGAAGCCCGGGGCTTCTATTAGCAGTTTTACGGTACACAATGCGTCATTCTAGACTTAGTAAAATTCAAGTAATTTGTCAAGGAAATCACAGTTAATTGTTTGAAGTCTGTTGTGCCCAAGAGGAGCTTTACTGAAGATAGACTCCACTTAACAGAGAATTCGGATTAAAATAATTCATGCCCAAACTGCGGTGGTACCAAAATGGGCTCATCGGCATATCCCAAAGTTTCGCATTCGCAACTTTTATATATTTTATGAAGTGACATGTAATTGTAAATATACGGCAATATAAGTATTTTGAAGCACGTAAAAGCGAAATAGGTAGAGAGAATATGCAGTTTGTTGTCGTTAATTGCTCATATCATTAGAATACTATATTGAGTTGTGCAGTAGTCGACACACCAAGCATCAATACTCATGTAGACGTTGTGTTGCCTACGCGTCGCCAAAATCATGGCGATGGATGGAGTGGCTAAATGGTTGATCCCCGTAGGACATTCTGGGGTAAAAGGTTATCAACCTGTCTTCAAATGTTAATGATTCAAAAAGCGTTTTTGCAAAGTTTTACATCTTATGAGTTGATATCTGTAATAAAATTTATGTTTTTTTTTCTTATTTTTTATTGAGGGGGATTTTTTTCAGTAAATCAGCATAAATAGCGTAGTTATGGCATTATGCTTTTCGATAGACAATGTGACCTCACATGATTTTAGCCCTGGTGTTACCAATGGCCGCAGTGGCCATTGGTAACACCGGGGCACTTTAAATAGCTTTAAACAAAACAAAAACAAAAATTAAGGGAAAAAACGGCAAATTTTGTTTTAGATATCGACTACTAAGACAAAATAGTATGCAAAGAGTAATGTAGAATGCAGTGATCCGAGGACGGGTTGATAACCCTTGGCCCATTCTGGGTGCAAGTGTAATATTTGCGCATTATAGAATTATGTACTGGCCAGTTGTTAATTGACAGTGCATGAATAGGCTCAATGTTGAAATGGGCAGTACTGTGTACAAAAAGTTTGATAGCTGTTCACTAATTTTTTTACAAAGAGGCTGGAGTTCCCAAAGAATAATTGTTTTGGTTTCATAAGTTAGCATTGTGTCAATATGTGATTATGTAACAGTTTTAATGAAAATCTTAGACAGCCAAAAATATTGAAATAGATTATGTTGCTGAATGCCCGGCATACCGGCTTAATTATCTAATGAATGCCTTTTCTATAGGTCCCTCGTGGTAATTTTGCCTAATTTTTGTTGCTGAGCTTATGCATACTATTGTATTTTCTTGGTGTAAATAGTGTTTGATGTTTTAGGGGATCTATGAGGCGGTCAGGAATGTATGGAAACCGAGGTGGTGGTGGTGGTGGTAGGTTTGGTAACCAGCAGGGATTGCTGGGCAATGGAAACCTTATGATGGGCAGTCAGATGTCGGGCATGGCCAATATGCACCTGTTAAGTCAAGGTGATGGCGGCGGACAGAGAGATCTGAGAGGAGGAGGAGGAGGAGGTCTGTTTCAGATGAATCCTTCGCTTGGAATGAGGGACGTGCAGCAGTCTGGAGGATTCAACATGAACAGTCGCATGAACATGGCTCCCCAGGGTCCGGATGCAGTGGTCAACATCCTGGTAATTACACTGTCATCACTTATAACAACAGTAGTGTCAATGATTTATTTATATAATACTGTGTTTACACAGAATGTCATGTAGTAGCTTATGAGTTGATAAATGCCAAGTCTCTTGCATTTTGAAAATAGCAATGGATCAGCTTCAGTTTTTGTTTCGTTGATGACAAGACTTGGGACTCTGTGTCTAGTGTGTGAGTTATTTTCTCTTGCTTTATTGACTGTAGCTTACACATTTCAGTAAAAATTGTTTAATTCGTTTTTGTATTTTTCATTTGTAATGAGTGACTTTGACCTCAGTCAAACAGCTCTGCTCTGAACTAACTACAGTTTCCACTAGCATTCTTGACTGATATTGTCAGCAGCTTTTTATCGCTGTATTAAAGCATGTGTGATACTCAGTATTGGTGAGTGTGAGTTTGTGCATTTATAATATTTTAGTCTCATCGAAGTGCTGATGGAGGAATTACAAGAGGAGGAAACTTTGACAGGCGAGGTGCATAATATCTGCTACTTATTATAGTTTAGAAGTACCAGTAATTTATCTCATTGTTTGTGCATTCAAAATGGTTTTAGAACAGTATTTATTTCTTACCAAAAATTGCATATTTACAGAGTAGTTTGTATGCATTCAATTGTCAAGTGTCTGATGTTGATGATAATGTGACAGCCAGGGTGGTTAATATTGCAATTTCGTACTATTATTGCTATTATTGCCAATACTTTTTACACGCGAAAGCAGCTACTGCTTTCAGCGTATCTTAGCCATCGCAATTCTGTCCGTCCGTCTGTCTGTACGTCTGTCACACGAGTGGATCAGTCAAAAGTGGTGCAAGCTAGAATCACCAAATCATCACCGTCGGCTGCCTGGAAGACTCTAGTTTCAGGAACCGTAAAGCTTTTCCATAAGTTCGAAGGGGGTCACCCCAAATGAGGGTGCTAAATGAGAGGGGGGTGGACAAAATTTGCGATTTTTGGGCAATAAGTTGCTGTATTTTAGTAACGGTGCGAGATAGGGCCTACATATAGGTTACTATTAATCACTAATAGGAAGTCGTAGACTGGCTCTTGATTGGCGTTGAATTCAATGATCTTGAATGACCTTGAATGCCAAAATAGGGGTTTTTATGGATTTTTTGGTGATTTTGGGCTGCGACCCAAGTCTGTATCATTCACAAGGTGGCACCACGGTATTGTCATTATGTGCACTTCGTCATGACTGTAATAAAGGTGTTGTATTTTATCCTAAATTCCCACAAATCTAACTCAAACACTGACAGATTTTCGTTGTACGATTTTGTTGTATTGTGAGTGCAATAATTTATTATTTATTACATTTCTGATGCACAGTATTTGGTGAAACGGTTTGCATATCTTACATTTTGTTCGATGGTGCTGCCACCTCGGGAATCGGTTTACAACACCCAGCACTAACTAATGCTGGTTGATTGCATTGATTGAGTTGTTATATTTTTACGCGCGAAAGCAGCTACTACTTTCATCGCGTCTTAGCCATCGCAATTCTGTTTGTCCATCTGTATGTATATCTGTCCGTCACACGGGTGGATCAGTCGAAAGCGGTGCAAGCTAGGATTACCAAATTTTCACTGTCGGCTGCACGCTACTATCATTATGCAATCCAGATAGAGAATTTGGTATTTGTATATTAACTTAGCATGAACACCCCAATTTTTAGCTAAACTACTGAACCGGAACTGCTATAGGCTTTCGCGCGTCTTGTGTGCATTAGCTAAAATTTGTTGTCTTCAGTATTACTAGGGTGTTGTAATACTGTTTCTGAGAATTGGTATAAATTTTGTAAAAGGTAAAAAAGTCAGAATATGGCTCTTAAGGAGCGAACCTTTCACAGAGCTACGGAGCGTCACTTGTCATATGGGATCACACAGTGTTACCTACCACCCAACAGAGTTGAACGTGCCTTGCCTTAACCCCAGCCAGATAAGGTCGGTACTCGATTCACCTACCCCAGAGATATGGAAGGCTGAGTTGACCTAGGCGGCTGGTTACATACCAAGATGGTTACCTGCCCACAGGCAGTCAACCATCGCAGTACTAACCGGGACCGGCGTACAGTAACTTCGCTGATCGGATCAAACGTGTTACCACTACACCACACCACCAATACGTTCGTTGAATACTGGTAGCTGATAGATGATAGTACTGATAAGCGGTGTATTGTGTAGCACAGTAGTGTGATTCTGATTGGGACATTGCAAGAACTTTGTCGTTTAATATCTGTTAACTAGACTGATTAATAGCGTGGTATTCGGTTGAGTTTATGTGACCAGTGTCCTTTTACACCATCCCCGAAATGACCTATACTGTGTCTTGTGGGACGTTAAACCCTACTCACTCACTCTATTGTTGAGTCACTTTCTAATTGTGAAGTGTAGTCATTATAAAATTAGTCTGTCATTGCAAGCAGTTAACTAATTTACTTAATTGATGTTGGAGACTTGCTATGGAGAATGGAGGAAAAATGCTTTTCGAAAAAGGATGCTAGTATTGGCAATATATTTTTGCTGGATTTTTTAAATATTGGTATTGCAAGTACTTTTTTGTCAATACCTGTAAGGGTATTATTAATGGCTCAGTGTTACACTGATGTAGGTCGTGGTGCATCGTCATTTTCTCCACCAGCAAAACGCGGCCGAACTTTGGATGACAAAAGTGATGACATTGATGTATGCATGCCTTAATTCTGTAATGTTGTTAAATGAATATCAACAGCTATAGACTTGAAGTTTTTAATTAACAAGTACTGTATTTACTATTTATGTACTACACTGTGTCTCAAAAAAAACCGGACCCCTGCTACCTTTTGCAGCAACTCCAACAGTCCTGGTTCAACAGCAATAGATTTTGACAAAAATAATCGTTAAAGAATCAGCACTTAATAGCATGTGTTACTTTGCGAGAAATTTTAAGAACAGAGTACCAGCTGAGGTTTTCCTGTGGCAA
>Ga0209367_1001189_pt1 | contig 31028 bp, 17 predicted proteins | sample WorMetLIZISLAND2_FD_187412 | JGI IMG/M metagenome (GOLD analysis project Ga0209367, IMG submission 187412) | Marine gutless worms symbiont microbial communities from Max Planck institute for Marine Microbiology, Germany - Olavius geniculatus... ...
AGAGGTGCGGGGGGTGGAAGAACTTCACGTTTACGCGCCATAAATTTCTGCTTGTAACAGTGAAAAATGGTTAAAATCGGTGCTGAATTACCGAAGTTATCTCAAAAATAAAACTGGGTATCCGTTTTTTGGACAACCCTGTATTATGCTTTGTCTGAAAGTACGGACTATTCAGCTATATATGAACTGTAAATTTTTTTTCTTTTATTTTGTATTTGTTTGCTGCCTGTCATGGTGAATAAAGATGTATATATTGATCCGTTATTGTGTGTGTGCAGTTCCTGTCTCATCAAGCCGTGACTCACCTGTGCGTGATTCACCAGTTCGTGACTCACCTGTTGATGACGTACTTATGCCTCATGACTCACCAGTCTGTGATTCATCTGCCTATGACTCACATGTCCGTGATTCACCAATCCGTGACGCATCAGTTCGTGACTCACCTGGCCATCGTGACTCACCAGTCCGTGACTTACCTATGCCTCATGACTCACCAGTCTGTGATTCATCTGCCTATGGCTTACATGTCCGTGATTCACCAATCCGTGACTCATCAGTTCGTGACTCACCTGGCCATCGTGACTCACCAGTCCGTGACTTACCTATGCATCATGACTCACCAGTTTATGACTCATCTGCCCATGACTCACATGTCCGTGATTCACCTGTCAGTGAGTCGCCTGGCAATCGTGACTCACCTGACGATGACGTCAAACATGAATCTGACTACAGCTCCCATGACAACGACAGCGCCAGTAACGGTGTCCTTGAGATTGGATATCAAGGTGACATTGACGACGATAGAGTCACGCGTCAGGGTGACCTTGGAAGAGCTGGTCAAAGTGAATCAAACGTCCACGAAGAGGAGGAAGTTACTTCAGTAGAAATAGAGGAAACGGAACCAGACATCTCCGGATCTGAAGATGACAATGATAAGCTTCAAGGTGACGGCGAAGGCCGTGCACAGCAGGGTTCTAGTGACTTTGACCTTGTGACGTCACAGGCAGCGACGGTAACGTCACAGAGTGTTGAAGAGAGCGAAGAGGCGTTGCACGATGGGACGGTCGTTGTTCGAACACGCATCACGACCGCTACTAAGGTAGTATAGCCCATAGTTGTAATCAACGTTTATAGACGTTTTTTCTTTATAAAAACTCGTTTTGGACGTTTTTCCCTATTTTGTAGCATCTTCATTATTTTAAAAAACGATGAAAAACAGTGTGAAAACAACATATGTGAAAAGCTACGTTTAACTGTGTGTATCAAAAGGTCATAAACGGATTGCTCAAAATATTAGTTTAGTTAAAGAGCTGGTATTAAGCCAAGAAAATGCACTGGACATTTACAAAACTGAAATTTCAAAAGCATCGTTGGACAGGGAATTAAAGCCGGAATTCGAAGGTGGTGTGTTGTAAACTTCGTATTTTCAGTGGTGTATTTTAAAGTTTAATAACATTGATGTTCTGTGTTTTTCCAAACTAACACGTTATTCTGCTTCGTTTGATTTGCAGTTATTATGACCGACATTTCGGACAAAACTAACAAGTTTCTGATGGATTGTGGTTATTTGTTTTGGTGTCCACTTTTTGTTTTGACACTGTACAGGGTGGTCCAAAAACGGATACCCAGTTTTATTTTTGGGATAACTTCGGTAATTCAGCACCGATTTTAACCATTCTTTCACTGTTACAAGCAGAAATTTATGGCGCGTAAACGTGAAGTTCTTACGCCCACCGCACCTTTATTGTGTGACCACATTACCTAGCAAAACAAACACTGTCAAAGCTACAGTGGTCTCAGAGAACCGGCAACACATAAAGATATCAATTTCGTAGCATATAATAGTTAAGCTTACTTACTTATTCGCAGTAGTGCGTAACAATGGCGTCGGCGTCTTGAAGCTGTTATCAAGAATGGCGGCGGACACATCGAGTACTGCAACTTAGCTTGAGCAGCCGCACATGTGACACAATAAAGGTGCGGTGGGCGGAAGAACTTCACGTTTACGCGGCATAAATTTCTGCTTGTAACAGTGAAAGAATGGTTAAAATGGTGCCTAATTACCGAAGTTATCCCAAAAATAAAACTGGGTATCCGTTTTTTTGGACCACCCTGTATACTGTGCAGTATGTAGTTGTTATTGAGAGACCGTTGCTACTGTTTTCGGTACAGACATCGGTTGCGTACACAGTCACTGAAGAGACAGGCGACATGACTGCCTTTGATGCTGCTGCTGCTGCTTCTGATGATGATGATGACGTCACGCGTGAATATAGACCAGAATGACGTCATTAGTGACGTCATCAGGGAACATGACGTCAACTATTCGTCATTCTCAGCCGCGATAGCTTACGCGCAATGCTACATGCACACTGTTATAAATAAAGTATTAAAAGTATTTTAATTAAGTAAGCTTAGCCTTATTACACGTATTTGCTGTAGTCGAATATTTTGGCGATCGTTCTCGTGGTTGAACATCCGGGGGAGCAGAAACAGCGCACCCACAGATTGTTCGCTTTTTTAGTATGTTTTGATGATTTTTAACGACTTTGACGTTTGTAATGCAGTCTCAGCTCGGCTCCGGTAGGGAGGGTACCATAACAGCTACTTACTGCTACTACTAAGATTTAAATGTGGCGACTAGCACCCCCTTTGCCAGAAGAACGATTATAGGTTAGACCACGTAATTGCTGAAATCTCTCAGCTTTTCGACTTTCATAGCAGTCACAGCGATCTAGTCTGCACGCACTGGAGTCGACTTGTACTAGACATCATACACGAAGTTAGAATCTTTTTATAGGCCTAGTAGCCTGCTTTGTCGCATTTCTATATTGCATGTAGTTGGTAGCTGATATTATGCGGTCGTCGTAAATCCTAATAGGCCGTATTGCAGGTGTTGCCCGTCCGTCCGTCTGTGCTGTACGGGCTCGTAACTAAAAAACAAAGGCATAGAAAAAAAATCACAGTTGGTGATTCGTCATTCGCCAGAGCAGCAGTAATCGTTGTGTCGTCTCAGATTAAGTTCACAGGTGAAGGTCACCGGCATAGATTGATAATTTCTGACTCACTATTTCGAAATTCGTAAAAATTCACGAATTTTACCAAATTCTAAATTTTGTTAAAATTTACTTTTTATTTCTAATAACCACCAAAAAAATGTAAAATTTGTAAAAACGCATGAATTTTTGAAAAATTGTTAAATTTAATTCAAACTTTCAATCTATGATTACGGGACATCAGAAAACGTTCAGAATTTGTTTCATATTTTACGTCAATTTTTATTTGCAGCTGGCGGATCACATGCTAGCTGTTCTGCCAGCTTGGGTGACATTATCAGTGACCAATGCACACTAAACACAGTGCAGTGGGCGCATACGACCCTCGGCAACTAAACGGACGGCCGCATACATGTCGACGCTTGTTTCTTGCTTTGTTTTTGCTTTTATATTTAGCTAAATTGCCGATTGTGATTAGAAACTACACGCTGTCCCCCCCCAAAAAAAAACATCCCCGACATTTTCGACTGTAACTTAAAAACCAATTATCAAATTTTGATAATTTCTGGTAGGAATATTTCTGACACAACTTGCCAACTACCTAAGGAAAGCGAAATATGTGTTGAAATAAACAGAAAACCTGAAAAAAACATCCCCGACATTATCGATCGTAACTTGAATAAAATTAGCAGATTTTAATAATTTTTGGCAGAAATATTTCTGACACAACTGGCTATTAAATAAGTGTTTTAGTTTTCATCTCACTTAACGTCTGCTTTTGCACTACCTGGAGAAAGCAGACCAAGCATCATACGTGTTAAATTAATGAAAAAATGTCAATAAATTCTATCTATCCTAATCTCTGGGCCCCGACAGTCGGTCTATTACAAGGTTTGACTGTCATGCAGCTGTGTGTCTACCAAATGAAGTTTAAGAATGTTTGTGAATTCAAGAAGCGACTGGTACAGCCTGGATTGGTCTGGAGCAGAACATTATCGATACTGCTGTCAATGAATGGAGAAAGCGTCTCCTTGCCTGTGTTCGCATAGTGGGCCAACACGTCAAACAATTTTAGGCCTACGGCAGGCAGTTGAAATATAAACAACTGGATTAAATGTCAGCCAAAGTGTCAGAAATGTAAACAAAATATGTTTTTCCGCGTTATGTTAATTAAGCAATCATATCGCATTGGATAAAAAAGTGATATTTTGCTGGTTGCGTTTTCCCCAGGTAGTGCAAAAACAAATGTTGGGTAAGGATAGGTAGAATGGTCATTTGATAGCACGTTGTATCAGAAATATTCCTACCCAAAATTAGCAAAATCTGATAATTGGCTGTCAAGTTACAGTCGAAAATGTCGGGGATGTTTTTGGGACACAGTGTAGAAACCTGTGGTTAAGCCTGCGCGAGGTCGCTTTATTTGCGCCGTAAATCCGACTGGAGAGATAATTTCAGGGTTTGGAATTCTTCTTCTGGCAACGCCACCCGGCGAATGCAATCGCATTAGCCTACACCATGCAGTGGCGGATCCAGAAGTTTGGAAAAGGAGGGGGCGGAAGAGTAGTGCCCCCTCCTCAGAAAATTTTTGAAAAAATGTTATGCAAAAATAATGCATTTTTGTGCAAAAATTTTACTTGTTGATGCATCCAGTCAATAGGGAGGGGCGGCTGCCTCCCCCTGCCCCCCGAATCCGCCACTGACTATGTGCAGTGTTTATTTTGAGGCGGGTAAACATTAGCCGAGTAAACGGGTGTACGGACCACCAGACAAAAGGCCACCAAGCTGGTTTTTCTATAGAATTCTTTTTCCAAATAAAGTGCACATGTTTTGAAAAATATAACTTAAGTCGCCACACTATGTGCTATCAAATAAATTGACATTTTTTGTTGCTGTACTTAATTTTTTTTATCAACTCATTTCTTTTTATTTTTTGTACTCAGTATAACAAGTCATTCAGTGATGTTAACAAGGACGAGAGCCAAGGACCAGAACCAGGACTTTTTCTCAAGGACCAGGACAAGGACAAGGACTTTTGGCATTTTCTCAATTTAATAGCAAACAGAAAAGTGTCGTTCGTTTGGATACTTGTCATTATAGAATGCAATATGACTAGATATTTCTATTAAATAATATTTCAAAATATCAGTCTTTATAACAGGAAAACTTTTGTCCACATGATGCCGTTTCACATTTAAGGCAATGTCGCCAAAGTGTGAAATAAATGCCGTCATGCGACTAAAACCTGCACAAAACTGATAAAATATGACAATTAAATGCCGTCATATTGTGTGGCCGTCTGCCTTAGACTAGACTGTGCAATGCCAGTCTTAACCTTTAAGCTGAAAATTTTCACGTCGGCTACTTTTGCTCCGAGAAACGTTCAGACCAATGTTGGTTTTCCTGGCCCTTGAGTTAGGAGCAGTTAAGTACGGGACAGAGAGACCAACAAACGGGCAGCCCCGTATTGCAGCATACCAGGACTGGTCTGGCTAGTCCTGGCAGTCCTGGTATGCCGCAATACGGGGCTGCCCGTTTGTTGGTCTCTCTGTCCCGTACTTAACTGCTCCTAACTCAAGGGCCAGGAAAGCCACAATAAATAGGCCTAACATAAAACTATCTGAATGCAGGATATCAAAACGTTTTCGCTATTCTGAGTTGATATAGACGTAATGTAAGTCACTGAATGAAGAAAGTCGACATTAGCCAAACCCACACTCTGTATTGTGATTAGCCATCTAGCAAGCTGATGCGGCGTTTACCCAGAACGAAGACCACCAACCAGCATGCAGCACAGTCAGTCACAGCAGTTAACATCAAAGAGCTGCTGTTCGGGGTGTTCACACCCTGCGGACAGGTGAATAATGTAATCATATAGGAGACAAAGACAAGGCTGTAAATCTGAACACAGCGGAAATGCGGGTTGTCGCAAAACTGCATGTAGTCACTTTAGCAGCCTTTTTTTATTACATGCAGTCAGTCACAGGAACACACCATGTCCATACAATAGGTCTCTGTGATATAGCCAGTAGTTTGCACTTATGAAAAGATTTATGAGATGCAAATTTTGCTTAAAAACAAATTTCACGGACTTTGTCAAGGACTTAACCTTATGGACCAGGACAAGGACAAGGACTTCAATTTGGTCCTTAAGGAGTCTTGAGGACAAGGACCAGGACAAGGTTTAACATCACTGAAGTCACCAAAAGACGCTGCTGTATCGTTGTGGGCTTAACGTCGCATGCGAAAAGCTCAGATACAGCATGAGGCAAGGTTCTTGCATAAAAGTCATGGAAATTGGATTTAATCGATTGGCGAATTAACTTACACGTAGTGAAAAACCAGTTTCGTGGCCTTTTGTCCGGAATTCGCGTCATTGGTTTTAGTGAACATCACGTTTTCTTCGTCAAACTCAGAGGAATTGTACACTGTATCCAAAAAAACATCCCCAACATTGTCGATTGTAACTTGAGAAAAAGTTAGCAGACTAATAATTTGCGGTACGAATATTTTTGACACAACTTGCCATACCTGTTAAGGCATATGAGTTCGGGCCACGTGACTTTGCTGAGACGGGAATTTCAACGCTTTAAATTTTTCTCCAAATCGGACTTATGGCTCCGGGCGGACTCATGTTGGGCTTTGTTCCAAATTTTTAGTTTATTTATTGTTTTTTTCTTTTCAACGCGACATTTCTGGGATGCCTCGGCCGATCGGCGCGAAATTTTGCACGTGGTCAGACCTGGGCCGAATTTTATAATGATGTTTCAAAATTTCGGGGGACCCTCGCCAAAAAATTTCAGAGGTCAAAAACATGCAAAATTTGACCCGATTTCGGACGACTTCGAGCTTTGACGGCAAATATCTCCGGAACGCATAGATATTCAAAATTGGACAAGTACGTGATCTACCGCGATCAGGTGCCAGAATTCCATTATCACTGTAAATGTTCGAGGTGTCCACTGTCCACCGCTAGCTCTAACACAAGCCTTCGGTTACTTTGAGAAATCTTTTACAGCTTTGTCGATCGGTTCCTGTGACAGGTTGCTCCAGATAACCTTAAGCGCTTTCTTGAGTTCGGCGATTGTTGTTGGCTTTGTTTTAAGCTTGCGGTAAAAGAGCGATAATTTAGTGATAATTTATAAACAAAATAAATTACTGTTTATCAAAGCATCACTGCAGCGTCATCGGCAGTAACTTCGTAACCGGTTTTTAAAAATTAATTAGTATTTTTAGGTTGGACATTTTAATGTCTAAAAAATTAATAGGCGGTCATGTTAAAAGTATAATTTTGTCGTTCTTCAACAAAATCACATTTTGCTTGGCAATTAGATGTAGCATATTTCATGTAATAAATCTGTAAAATTCTAAATTAAAATTCCAAACGGTTGCTAAGAATACAGCAAAAAACTTTAAGAGACTACGTTTTGCCGCATCAGGTAGGCGCTATGTAATAACACTTTTGTGAAAAAGTAATTTCCCATTTCACAAATCTGTCAAATTACTATCAGTCTATTATTATTTTGTCTGCAATAATTGTCCTGATTTGAGTAGGCCTATCGCTAATGCTTCGTTTAGTTATTGGCGCCGAAAAAGATATAGTCACAGTTCATCAGGTGCTATGCTTTCTTCAAGGGCCGTCATGGGCCACGTTGAGCTGTATCGTGAGTTTTAAAGTTGGGAGGTAAGGGGGCAAAAAGTTACGGTTTTCGACTAACAGCTGCATTGCTTTCGGCAAAAGAAACATGGGTAAATACAATTTTAATAGTTTTCCCCAAAATGGGGAACGTCCGACTCCGTTTTTGGAAAAACAATTTCCGACATGCTGAAATTTAGCCCGCCTTCCCCCCAGTGATCGCGACGGCGAAAATGGGCGTAGACTGACCGCTGAACTTTTGTTACGTTAGCGCCAACTATGTCTGGAGCAAGTTTCATGCACAGCTACATATTGGAATATTTCATGATCATCGTTATTTCGTCGGAATCGTCTGACAACCGGCAGAGTCCGATTGTAGCTATAAGTAGTACCACGTGTTCATGAGCTGAGGCGGTGAGAAACACGATGACGTCACGGTGACGTCATCAACGACCGACCCCTTGTCCACGCTCATGCTCACAGTGCTGGCCTCACCGGGAGCCATAGAGTTGGCCACGCAAACATTGTTGTTGGCATACACGCCCACAAGTGTGCTGGCGGCCACGTTGTTGGCCACGCCTTCAATCTTGGTCACATCGATAGTAGTGTTGGCCAAGCCCACGGAACAAACAGGGGTGTTTGCAACGCGTACACAATTGGCCAAGCCCACGGCAGGTTTGTTGTCTACGTAAACAGTGTTGTTGGCCACGCCCATAACCGTGCTGGCCACAGCCGTGTTGGCCACGCACTTGCCCACAAAGTCGGCTACGGGAACATTGTTGTTGGCCACATCGTGCACATAAACGGGTGCATGTTGACGGAAACTGTCGTAGTAGTCAAAGTTGTCGTAGTACGACCTTCCCGGGGCGACCACATCGTAGTAGTTGTTGCTGCCCCATGTCCATGACGTCATTTCCGGCGGCATCGGAAGTTGTAGTGAACGCTCCTACAGTCGAACGACACGATGACGGAGATAATCTTATACATCATAGTATAATACGTAGATGCGATTTGAGTATTTGTCCGTTAATTCACCCGCACCCGAATTAACCGCTAGAGTTAAGGTTAGGGTTGGCGTTAACAATAATAATTTGGGTGCGAGTGAATTAACGGACAAGTACCGCGATTTGTCTAAATCATGTCACGTGACGTTTACTAAAACGCACTTGTGCCAGGATCGACGGGCCTACAAAACTCACTGGTGCCCTCGAAAGTACACTGTACATGCAGTCGAATTAAATATCTAAAAACATTTGGGACCACTCAACTGACAAATATACCGTTTTTCACGTTATATATTTTCTTATCAACATGTAGAATAATTCTGATGAAATAGACAGAGATTCCTAATTAATTTAAAAGAAGCTCATCTGTAGCTAGGGGAAGCCGACCGTACCTGTCTGCGCCCGAAGGTCAGGAAATGTAAACGAAGTTTTTTACTTACATGGCTTGCGATATAACGTAAACTTCTGCAAACGTTTCTGAATACTTAACATGCAAATTTCGAGGCCAAGACTTATTTTGGAAGAACAGGTGTCCATGGGGGTCGGCAATGGTAGGCCTACCGTTAGATAGCGCGTCGATAAATTCCTATAAACTGTCAATAGTAACCATGCCACTGAATGACGCTGTTTGCCGCAAATCGCAATGCACGTTATCCGGCGGTAGCCCCATTTGGAGGAATGGGAAGGTTGGACGGGGTCCAAATTGGTACCGCGGGGTAGTAGTTAAACAACCTTATTTGTTTCTTCAGACAGACGTCTGAAGAGGTACCGTTTAGACACAATACATACGTCATACAAAACCACAAATTTGAGCAAACGCTTACGAGACGCGCGAGAGACTATAGCCTTGGTCTATCTCCAACCATTTCGTCGCGATTCTCTTTTTTTGAAGCTGAAAATCGCAAAAAAATCATTAAAAACCCCTATTTTGAGGTTTAAAATCATTCATCGTCAACGATGTTGACACCACTAAAAACACGTCACCAGTGCTTGTTATGATAAGCAGCATGTCTGTGCCCGTCTGCAGCTGTTTTCACGTTAAACAAGATACGAAAAATAACTACTTTTTAGAGGGTACCTCTTTTTGACACCTGCGTAACGTAGGGGTCGAGACTTAGATAGCTAAAATATAAATTCAATGGCTAAAATTTCATGCGCAGGTTGCGTTGGTCTATCTTCACCCATTTCGGCGCAATTCACTTTTGAAATGTGTGTCGCAGTTCAAAATCGCAAAAAAAATTACTAAAACCCCCTATTTTGGGGGTTCAAGGTCATTCTTCTAAGAAGCTCGTCGTTGGTGCTTTTTATGATAAGCAGCATGGATGTGCCTATCTGCAACCATTTCCACGCTAGACGAGCCAATAGCGCTAAAATAACGTCTTTTTAAATGGTGCTCCTCTTTCGCTTCCTCTTTCGTGGAGACTTTCTTTACCCGAAGGCCTGAAATTGTGTCGCGAAATACTAGAGACTCGGGTGGAAACCCGAAGTCTCTATCTCACCTGGGCTTCAATCGGTACCGGGTCGTGACGGACAGGCGGACGGACAGTTAGCCTACCGTATATGCAGCTAATACGCGCTATAGCTATGCTAGCTCTCGCGCGCAAAAACATACATATGACACGGACACGTACAACATCATGCGATAAGATAAGTGAGACCTTTAGTAGGGTCGGCTAAAATATTAATGAAGAGTTGCTGCCATATTTAAATCACACTCAGCTTGTACTGATAATTGTTTTCACAATTTTTGGCTGCAGTCGTCTCGAGTACTCGCTTATCCATTCTAGCAGTGCGGTATCTATACGGTACATAAACACTCTTCCAACCATGAGATTCACACGGATATTTTTTTCTGTTTTAGGGAAGACAAACAGGGAGCTTACCAAATTCTCGGGTTGTTGTAATTGCTGCTGCTGCTGTTGTTGCTGTCGTTGTTGTTTGTCGCGGTTGAGGTTGTTGTTACGACGCGCTCGGCGTGGTTGGTACTTGTAGTTGGGATGATCGCGTTTGTGCTGTTGTCGCAAACGTTCCGCTTCGTCAACGAATGGCTGCTTCTCGCCGGCACTTAACAACCTACAGTCACACAACAGCATTCCAAACGAAAATACTGTCAGCACCGCCAAGTACTTGCAGCAGGTGATTTAGTTTAGCGATGGGTTTCCCATAAAGCGCTGCACACAAACTTTAACCTTTAATTACCGTCGCCAATGTCTAATAACAAGGTTAGGATATGATTGTCGGCGTGTATTCATTTATAAGTTGTTTTGACAGCAGGATTACACATAAAGTTTCGACCGAATTTGGCTGACATTTTCAATGAAAGTTATACTTGATCCAGCCCAAAGTGTGTCATTACGAGATAGATCAAAAATTTTGTCAGCAGGATTACACAAAAGTTGCAGGCAGATTTGGTTGAAATTTTAAGGACGGGACTTGGTTAAACTTCTAGCTGATTCAATTTTAGTGGCAAACGGTGCTGCTACCTGCCGCATACAATAAAAATCGTTGTATTAAGTTTTTTTTGTATTTGCCAAATGAAAGCACTGTTCTTTTCCATTGCCAGATACGGAAAAGGTGCGCCGATTATGCTGCTGCCAGCTAGCGAACATGGCAGAAAAAAATTGACATAGCACTGCATTGGTGGAGGTTTGCGCTGTCCGACTGCTGTTCTAGTAGGCCCTATTGCTGTTGTTTTTTTTGTTTTCGATATTCTCGACAGCAAAAGTCTTCAATGGTTGAAATCACCGAGTTTCTCTGTCGTCATTGGAAAGGCTGCTGATGCTCTGGCCCAGTTTACTGATGAGGAAGAATATATAAATATATGTTATCGTTTCCAAACCAGCACTTTAAATTAGCCTACGCACAGACACGCAGATAAAATATACACAATACAATAAGATATGCAGTTGGATTGGCTATTTTTGCCTACCGGTATGTAGTGAATAAATACGAATATAACAGCGACATGTGACTGACTGTACGAATTAACGAACCTCCACAGGCTGCCGAGTGTCCGGCTAAGCTGGGCGTTGTGTAGTTGCGGATGCTGGTGTGACAGGTTGCGTCTTGCTGCCTGCGCCCACACCTGCAGTAGGTTTTTTTCACGGAAAAACTGAGATTTTGCAACAACAACGAAAACAAATACAATATTGGTTCAACCTACGTTAGGAACGTCAGCAGTTATCTTTCAGACTGTGAACAATTTCGACTTCCTTGACATTTTTGTGTTTCTAATTGTAGGCTAATCCTAGACCTACTTTTGTACGATTCTGTAATAGCCATAAATATTTGACACGATTTATGTTAAATCGGGAATTGTGCACCGTGCATTAATCTAGGCTAGTGTTTAAAGAAAAATATGCATGATAAGAACAATGCTCAACATCTTTTTTAATATTATAAAGCTAATAAAAGCAATGACTAACGAGAATCGGTAAACACTAAACAGCACTACAAAGACAGACACAGTGCCGTCGAGACAGGGGAGCGGCGGGCGCAATTTTGGGCTGTCGGAAAATTTTCGCCCCAAATGTACAACATGGGGCTGAAAATACCAATTTCAGAAAACTTGAGAGCGCAATTAAAATTTTCAACATTCGTAATCTCCTCTGTCAGAAATTTGCAGTATATATGTCGGAAAATTGTAACTTACTGCCGCGCTTACGTTTTGAACCCGCAACGCGTTTGTACAGACAGCTTGTTTTCACCAAACGCATTTTAGTTGCAAATGGCTTTAAGGTTTGAGTGTCTGAGAAATCAATGTGTAAATAATTTAATGAAGTGATTAATAAAGTACCACAGAAAATATGTTACCTTGCCAAAACGGATTACGTTGGTAAAAAAAATCCAAAATCCATGCAAATCACAAAATTTTGGATCTAGTGGAAAACCCCAGACATGGCAACAACTTGAACACCTGTCGTTACCATGAAAGCGTTCATTGGTCGCTTGACGCGCTGTTGCCTTGACAACGCTGCCAGCGTCGCCTGCTGCTGATGTTTATGCGCCAAATCCGCCCAATCGTAGCCGTCCAGAGCCTCATTCACTGCCGCCTGGTACAAATAATCGACACAACAGCTGCTGAATCTTCTGATCACCGTAAAATTAATGCATTTCAAAAGTCAGAACAAATAGGAGCCTAGTTATGTTTTGGCAGCACACTCTAACCGTATCCGAGCTTTGTTTATAATGCTGCAGCAGTGCAGCCCAAGATTATATCAACAAAATTAAATGATACAAGCTCTGTTTAAATACTAAATACTGTACTACACTACTACTTAAAGAGAAAAATCTAACCCAGCATTACATCCCCGTGTTCATCAGTTTCTGTTCTCCAATGATTGTAGGTTATTATGTGTTCCTTTGTTAACAATTCTTTTTAAATTTCTGTTGTTTGGATGCTTTTGCAATTACGTTTGTTTTATACAATAAAAGATTTACTTATTTACATACATATTTATTTATTTATTTACTTACTTACTTACTTACTTACTAAACCTAGTAGTAGAGGTTGACCGAAAGCGTAAAATTTTACTTTTGGTCAAAACCTAAGCCGAAACTGGTCTATTCAGGGTGAAGTCAAGTTACGCTGAGACTTCAGTCTAAAACTTAACTAAAGTGTTAGACCCACAACATTTGCTAATACAAAAATTCGGTCTTGGCTTTGGTTTTAGATCAAACTTTGATCTTAGACACCAAAGTCTCAGCAAAATAACTCCACGTCACTTCAACCAATGTCTCGGATGTATTAACCGCACAGCCTGAACAGAGAGAAAATTAGACTGAGTCAATTGTAGGTCTGAGTCTTAGTGCATGTATGTGTGTATGTATGTATTGTAATTTGCCTTGAAATATACAAGTACAAATACACAGATAACATAAAACGTAAAACATATGCCATTATAAATAATATTTTGTCTTATATATCCTACTTCAAGTCGTTTGTGGTTGTTGTCGTCCGTTGCCGGCGAAGTCACGTGACCGACGACATCACGGCGCGATGACGTCACAACAGCATGTTGATAACGAATCGCTGACGTCATCGTGACGTAACTCTGCTGTTGTTGTTGTTGCTGATAAGGCAATTCAACGTATGCCAGTGTAGGATCACAGGCTGTCAGTAAGTCTGCGAAGATTCACGATTAATCACACAATTAATCATTATTAAAAATTATTATTAATAAAAATGTATCGATAAATTTTTGAATAACTGGGAAACGGGTATAAGTCATCCCTACCCTATCCCATTAGGGGGCTCGATATGGAGCTTTCCAACGGGGTCCGAAGCGGGGCCCTAGTCGAAAATGAATTTGTTGCATTTTATTTGTTACAGAACCCTTTTGTGGTAGAAAAATATTATGTGTGTATCGATAACTATTTTGACGCAAATGCTACAATCATAAGAGTCGGGTGAAATTCATAAATCCAGCGTCGTTAGTGCAAGACTGTTATAATATAAACTGACTAATCGGAAAAAAAACAAATCATGTGATTTTTTTCATAGTAATGAGTATGCAGCACTAGCCCTGCAGCATTGACAGACTTACATAGGCTGAATTCCAGCACGTGGGTCCAAAGTCAAAGCAGGAAGTAGGGGGCTGAGCCCCCCTTACTTAAACCACTGCCTTTACTCAACATTGAAGAGACAAGTTTTAAATTAATCGTTAACTGTTACAGAGTTAACTAAAACTAAAACATAGTATTTGAAAAAAAATCAGGCTTTTTTAGATTTGTAAGAGTGTAGTGTACAAAAAACGGGACACAAATTTCAAGATTCAAGAAAATGGCTTATACACGTGATTCTCCATGTAACTTGCATTGTTTTTCTTGAGTGAATGCCGTAACGTCAGAACTCAAAATCACGATTAAAATATAAAATTAAAGTAATTTTGATTCGAATTTCGTATTAAGCCCGTGCATTACACAACAAATAAAAAACGCAAAAAAACTAAAACTTGGACTTTTCAGTTTTTACTCGCGATAGCAGAATGCATCGCGCCTCTTAGCCATCATCTAGGCGTCTGTTCGTTCGTCCGTCTGACACACTCGTGATCTGTATCAAAACGGTGCAAGTTAGGATCACGAAATTTCCACTGTTGGCTGCCCCAAGAACTTTAGTTTATCGTGACAAAATTTCGTGATTCCCTTATTCATAGGATTGAGCTGGCCAGTTGGCCGGCTGCCGCCGTGTTCCTGCGGCGGTACGAAACTCGGCCTTAGCCGGTACCTACAAGCACCCTTGGGTGACTGTCCAAGACGGCCGCCAGATAAATAGCTTGCCCGGGTACAATAAATATGCTGTGCCTTTTGGAAATCTTAGAAACTTTAGCATTTTTCAAACTAGTTTTCTATTTTGCTATTCAAGATTGTTTAATCGTCTTACCAGCTGTAGTTGTCAGAGACATCGTAATGTCGAGGCGATTGTTCAGTCAAACTGCGGCTATTTCAGCAGCAGCGAGGATGCACAAAAGAACAGCATCCGAGTCAGTGTGATGGCATTATATAGCGAGGGTGACACGCCCCATAGCACGTGACCCGGCGACCACGCGTCCGCTAGCACGCTCCGATCATACCCCACGACATAACCTCCGCTGAGACAACAAATTCCCCACCGCACGCGCCTAACTCTCTCTCTACTCCTGAACGTCGTGTGCTCCCGGAAACAGACTAGTCATCTTTTTTCAAGAGGTGCCAGAATAACACACTTAAGTGTCGCAAATGGAACCGTCAAAAACGTAGCACGTTACAGGGATCCGTACGATACTTCGGTGCAGAAGCGTCACTCGTGAGTTAAAAAGTAAGTAAGGGGAAGTAGCAATTTTCCGACAGAGGAGTTTACGGCTGACTTGCTCACAATTTCGATGTTGTCTCATCTGCCCCTAAATTCCTCCACAGTGGGAGATTTTCACATCTGTTTAAATGTTGCACTTTAGAAAAAAAATTCTCGACAATAAAAAATTATCCAACACACTGTTTTATTTCGGGAAGAGAAAATTGCTGTCACGATGCCACAGCTGCAGTGTCAAGCGAATTTGATAGGCCTCCCCTATGGTCGCTGTGCCAGTTTCTAGCGCCACGTTCTGCGATGTAATAAACAGTAGACGGAGTCGACAACGACCGTCTCCGTGAAATTGCGTTATCCTCATTTGATTTTTTTGTGCTACGTTGGCCTAAGTTTTTTTTGCACAGAGTGGGGTGGGTTATCATAAGGGGAAAGCATGTTGTCGTGGGGGTTTGGCTGTATGCCACCTGTCAGCCATCAGATGCCAATTAGCAGTAGACGGCTGCAGTGAGTGCCGACTAGCCGTTATTAACCACTTGTCTCACAAGTTCTTTGAACAGCGGCGGACGACTTCGAACTATCAACCAGGCTGGGTCGATGTCACGATTTCGATATGCGATACGATACGATATAGAAACAATGCTTAAGCCAAAAAGTCGTAACTGTAGGCCTAAGCTAGCAAGCGCGTGTGTTGCTTTAAATCTTACTTTTATTGCGCAATACAAGTCGGTTTTTGCTTAAACTTTATCATCGACATTTTACGAATAATAAGTAAGTTTTACATTGTCCAACCCAGTTAGACAGTGCAATAAATCATTTCCAGGTGTTTCTGAGCAATATTTAAAAGTATGCATCAACGAAACAAAAACAACAGTAAAGAAAATAAATATCGTTTATGACAGGCTATTAAGATATTGCATTTCATATTGTAAACATCCTCTTGGAACACGGCTGAAAAAATAAGCTTAAAGAATCTCAGTTGTTAGATTTTTAAAAAATCCACAAAAGCCCAAATTTTAGGTTTTACTGTTCTTTTATTTGTTGTGCATTTTCAATTACACATCACATTTAACTTTATGTTTTAATCGCAGTTTTTTTTAGTTTCACTATAACTTATATAGAAAAAAACTATGTAGTGGGAGAACGATTTTTTACCGGCTCTGTTTTGCAAATCTGTGTCTAGAAGATCGCCGCTAACCAGTGTGCGTCAGAAGTCACAAATCGCCAGACTTATATTTTTGGGTATTTAGTTCAATCAATCAATCAAAAACACCTACTTATAAAATAACCAGTTGTTCATTCATTTATTTTACTTAACAGAGTATGTTGCATTTTACAATAACATTACAGCTGCACAAATGAATTAAACGCTATTTTGCCTAGCATCAATACAGAGAAAACAGAAAAAAAACAAAAAAGGCAACTGACATGATTAGTAACACAAAAGGTAATTGATAATTGATAAATCATTGTCTTTGATGAACTGACTAAAACCAACTACATATATTGTATAACTAAAACAGGCAGCCAGTTTCATACATTAACCATTTTACATGCAATAAAAGTTCACGGGCTTGGGCATAAAACGAACTGTAATGATGTCGAAAATTTAATTAAATGTTTGTTTTCCCGTTCGTTTTTTTTCATTGTCATATTATGCCGAATAGATATTTTCATATTTCGACATTATCAGTCCATCTCTAACATCTCTTCGACACCTTTTCGCTACTCCCGAGTTCCGACTCAACCTAACCTGTCATCAAACGCTGCGACCCCGCCCCGCCGTAAGCAGCAGCAGCAGCAGCAGCATCACTGTATCAAGCGACTTTACAACGACGTCTGATTGTCACTAAGATCTCCAGTTTCACAGCGCGACTAAGCGTATAATCTCCATGCGCGATCGCGTATCACACCAAACAATTTGTCTCATGTTTCATACCGCACCTTACTAGCAGTACGGTACTCTAGATCGGTTGTAAATAGCGTCGATTTCGCTGACCGTTGCGACTGATTTATTGGAATGCAACCGTGAGAGATTGTCCTTTCGATTTTGCCCGGTGCTGATAATAAACGTAGGCTTATAAAAAGTTGTTTGCTCATTATTTGAAAACGTAATTTATAGCGTAGGCTAAGACTTATGTGCGTAGATTCATTCATCGCTGTTAGTTCACGTGGCACAAAAAGAACTAAACGAACTGCATAAATACAACAACCGACTTAACGCTGCTATCTTTATCAGGGACTACGTTTAACCGATAGGTCCGTATCGTCAGTATGCCAGCAGTCATGGTAACGGACCGTAGGCCTATTATGTTAAGTAAGTAAGTAAGTAAATGATTTATAAAGCGCCAAAGTCTCAGAAAGAATCTGGTTAATGCAGAACTCGTCGTTTCTTCCCTAGCTGTTGCCGTAACCATCGCCAGTTCTTATTTTGCCTACTCATGAACAGATGGCCAGGCTGAATTATACAAGAGATTTGAGCTAATGCTCATGAGACGCGCGAAAGCTTATAGCAGTTCCTGTCCTCAAGTTGTCTTAGTCTATCTTCAGCCATATTATCGCAATTCACTCTTGAAGTATGCGCCGCAGCTGAAGATCTAAAAAAACAATACAACTTCTTATTTTGGGAGTTCAGAGTCTTTCAAAGTTATCGATGTTGATACGACTGAAAAGCTCGTCACTGGTGCTTGTTGTGATAGGCACTGCCCATGCCCACCTGCACCGGTTTTAACGCTAGACTGACCAAGCCGTAAAATAGCGACTTTTACGGGGTACCGCTGTTTGATGTCCACGTGCACAGGTTTTCTTGAACGTAGAAGATCGAGACTTGGACCGTTAAAATCTACGTTCAGTGCTGAAAATTTCACACGCAGCTTGTCCTTGCCTACATCTAGTGATTTCGGCGCAATTCGCTCTTGACATGTTCTCGCAGCCTAAAATCGCTAAAAAAATTATTTTCAAAACCTCTATTTTGGTGTTCAAGGTCATCCAGGGTCATCGCTTTCGGTGTAAATAGAAAGCCCGTGTATACGACTTCGTATTAGTGATTAATAATAACCTATAGGCCCTATCTCGCACCGTTTCTAAGATACAGCGACTTATTGGCTGAAAATCGCAAATTTTTCTCTCCCCTTTCATTTAGCGCCCTCGCTGGGGATGACCCCTTTCGAATTTATAAAAAAAGCTTCACGGATCCTGAAACTAAAGTCTTCCAGGCAGCCAAAGGTGAAAATTTGATGATTCTAGCTTGTACCGTTTTCGACTAATCCACCCGTGTAACAGACGGACAGACGACGGACGGACAGACGGACAGAATTGCGATAACTAAAACGCGCTACAACAGTATCTGCCTACCCGCGTAAAAATCAAATTCTAACCGCAATTGCAATCTAGTGTACAGATAAGACGAACGAATAGGATACAGACCGGACAGTATTGCAAGGAAATGAACAAAGTTAATATAGAAAATCTTGAAGTTTTCGGGATGACGGGTTCTGAGATGCAGGTCTGTCGCACGAACTGAATCTGGGTGAGGGGCGCTAACAGGTAGCCTACTAAGGTGCTATTAAGAATGTGAGCTAATGATCGACTTCCATACATGGCAGAGTCATTTCCGGTTCTATGGGGCATTGCAGCAGCTGTAATGAAAAGTGTACTGGCCAGCGGTTAGCGGGTATCTGCAGCTACCGCTGTTGCAGCGCGTCTCATGTCCGTCACTCAGTCTTCTGCAGCTGCAGACTGCGGTAGTCAACTAGTCGGACGTAGACTTACACCTTGGGTGGTTTCTATAGTTCCCTGAAAGCGGACACTTTGGGCGTTACCGTGTTAGGACAGCGGTATCAGTAGACGTAGAGTACCACGGACGCTTTTACACTCATGTTGCTGCCGTTAATTAGGCCTACAGCAGTTTGCGAAGCAGAACTGTCACCTCGTTCAAGCGCAAACTAAAAACTCGCTTATTTCTATAAGTTTTAACGATTTTCAATTGTGACATTTTGTCGAGTTGATGGCGTGGTGTAGACTAAGAAGTAACGAGTTTGATCCGATCAACGAAGTTACTGTACGCCGGGCCCGGTTAGTACTGCGATGGGTGACTGCCTGTGGGCAAGTAAACCATCTAGGTATGCAACCAGCCGCCTAGGTCAACTCAGCCTTCCATCCCTCCGGGGCGCATTCACCTGTGTCGGGTGGCAAATAACACTGTGTGATCCCCTACGGCAGGTGACGCTCCGTAGCTCTGAGATGGGCGTCCCATTAAGAGGTATATCACCGCCTTTAACCTTTAACCTTTTAATGCACTCCCAGTCCCGGCTCAAGTAGGGAAAACACTATAACTTTTATACTACCTGGTACTACTACTAATACTACTACTACTACACCGTGTCTCTAAAAAACGTGCCACTTTTATTTTTTGAATAACTCCGTGAAAAATTGGCGGATTTTGTTAATTTTTGGAATGCAACATGACTACTCTACGACTATACACCGCGTCCGGAAAAACATCCCGAACATTATCGATTGTCACTCATAGAAATGTCTACCAATTTTAATAACTTTTGATACAACTATTTCTGGCACAACTGGCCATCAAACGACCGGGAAATTTGCCACCTCACCCAATGTCTGCTTCTGCACTACATGGGAAAAAATGAACCAACGGAATATGCGTTAAAATGAACAAAATACGTCAAAAAGTATCCCCAACATTATCGTTTGTGACTTGAAAGAGTATTGATAGATTTTAATAATTTTTAGTGCGAACATTTTTGACACAACTGCCCATCGAACGATTGTTCTAGTTCCAACCTCACTTGATGTCTGCTTCTGCACTACCTGAAAAAAACCAAAACAAGCGATATGTGCATTAAAATTAACAAAAACTTTAATAAATTTTATATCTTCGGACCTGTGGCCCCGAATAGCCAGTCAATTACAATGTCTGACTGTCATGCAGCACTGTGTCAACCAGATGACTTTCAGGAATGTTGATGAATTCAAAAAGCGACTTGTGAAGTCTGAATTGGTCTGAAACAGAACATCATTGACACTGCTGTCAATGAAACGAGAAACCATCTCTGTGTCTGTGGTCACGTAATGGGCCGACACTTTAAACATTTTAAATTTTTTTTACCGTAAACAGTTGTAAAACGGACAATTGGATAAACTGTCAGCCCAGGTGACAGAAATGTAAAAGATGTGTTTTATGTCATATTTTGATTAAATAATAATGCTCCCTTTAAAAAATACAACATTTTGTTGCTTCTGTTTCCCCAGGTAGTGCAGAAGCATACATTGGGTGCGGTAGAAATTTAAACGATCATTTGATGGCCAGTTGTGTCAGAAATAGTCCTGTCAAAAATTATTAAAATCTGATGATTCTTTTTAAAGCTACGATCAAAAATGTCCAGGATGTTTTTCCGGACATGGAGTAGTTTAGCCCACCTCACCTTAATACTGTTGCCACACTACCTTATGAAATGCAAAAGTCGTAGTTTGACCGTTTCCAACAACGCATTTTTACTGGGAAGCGCATGCGTCGGCTCAAAAATCACTGGGACCACAAAATCATTGAAAATCTGTTACATATTTAACATTCGCTGTATTTATTTTAAGCTTTCATTTATTTCAAGCTTGATAGTCTCAACTGGTGCTGTCTATCGCTACCGTTCCGATGGTGAAAAATCTGGTTCGCTGATGACACATTTTTGAAGTCTTACAGTTGCAACCACAAAAAGGTGCAAAGCGATCGCATTTACGTGTCTGTGGGGATAGTTAGAATTTCACATGTTCGAGCAAGACAGCGCACTAGCACACCGAGCTTGCGAAATGGTTGGGTTTTTGGATCGCAAGACGCTTGATTTCACGTCCCCATGTTGCTTAGTGCTGACACGATAAACATTTTCATTAACGAACGAGATTAAGTTTACCATCGAAGCTGGGTAGCAACTAACAGCACCAGTTATGACTATCAAGCTTGTACCCGTGACACACTATGACGTAAGCATTACGTCACGACTAACAAAAATATTTAATCAACTGCCATATTTTGTTGCAATTTTTTGAATTAGTATTTCTTCAGCTACAAATGGTACAAATTTTGTGCAAATTGATCATTATTTGAGTGAATTATGAGAAAAACAAAAGGGGTCCCTTTTTATGAAACACCGTGTAGAACATTTTACTAGACATGCTCGTCTAGCATGAAAACAGTTGCAGATAGGCAGAGACATGCTGCTTATCATAACAAGCACTATTGACGAGCTTCTTGGGGATGTCAACACCGATGACCTAGGCTAGAATGACCTTGAACCCTCAAAAAAGAGTAAAATTGTTAAATTGTTAAAATTGGTAAATTTTTCGCGATTTCGGGCTGCGGCACAGTGAATTGCGCCGAAATGGCTTTATCTCGAGATAGACTTGAACAACCTGCATATGAAATTTTTTTAGCATAAAACGTACATTTTTAACAACCTAAGTTTCGACCTTTTAAATTCAAGGAGTCTTCCGTATGGAGGCCTCAAATTTGAGTACTCTTTCAAGACGCACTATTATTCTATTAGCCTACTGTACACTGATGCTAAGGTGGCAAGACTGCTGATATCGCGCGTCACATGAGCCTTGCTCAAATACTTGTCTTGAAATGTCATCAGATAGTTTGCCATTCTACACTCGTCACGTATATTGAAACTGAAATGGTGACGAAATGAGTAAGTTAATGTTTGGCTTATTAAGGCTGCGAGTGAAGTGTCACAGCTAAACAACAAATTACCCCCCCCCCCGACTTTTTCCAATTTTCCCTGGCCTGTAGGAACCATGCTATGCCCCTATAGCTTGCTATAGGCCTACAGATGAAAAACAAACAGAAGTGGATCAGATTGGACTGAACAACTAACTGTTCGGCTGGAAAGGCTGCTTAGATATAATTGCACTCGACTCTGTTCTAATTGTCTTATCAGTAGCGAGTGAGTGAATGAAACCAAAGCCTATAGAGTATAGGCTTTGAGTGAAACAACTAAACGCCGGAGCTGACTGATGTTGTTAACAGCATCGTCAGTAGGTCGCTTCAAGTCGACGTCGTGCCGTTTATGACGTCGACGATTGACAGCCGACACTCTCACCCCTAGCACGTGCTCAGCTAATTGCTTCTAAAGCCGACAAGCCGGTAGGCGACATGGCTTGCGAATGCGACTAGGCTACTAGCGATCGCAGTTTTGCGGACATGACTTCGGAGAGACAGACAGCGGACGCAGAGACGAAGACACCAGATAGGCGAAGCTGGGTGGGTCGCTTATACATGTAGCAATACAAGACGACTGACAGTAGGGGAGGTCATATTTTAGTAAAACTGGTCGAAAGCCACGTGACCAATGGACTCGGCATACATGTACATGTGTGTGTGCTTTCCTATCCGCGATCAATGATGACCATGAGCTATGAGCCATGACCATTCGTCTATCTTGTACGGCTATAGAGATAAACAACCTCAAAGATCTAAGCAAACGCGTCGCAAGCCATTAAAGCACCCTACTTTTTAATTCATGCCGCTGTTTACTGATGTTGGCCTTATTTGTAAAGATTCTGAAGAGATGGGGACCCGAAATGACTATAAATTTCTAACGCGCCGTAACATGTGCAATCATTACAAAAGCGCAATTTCGGACAACTTCAGCGTTTGACCGCAGATATCTCTGGAGCGGATCGAGATATCAAAAATTTGAATAAAAGGTGATCAACCACAAACTCTCCTGCGTTGGAAAAAAATTGGTGAACTTTAAGACACTAACAAAAAAGTCATAAGCGCGCATGTTGACCCACCCAAGATCAATCAATCAGCTTAGGCTTAATGCACGCGCTGTGCTGACCAATGCGTTTGAGTTCGGGCCACGTGACTTTTCTACGAGAGGAATTTCAACTTACTAATTTTTTTCCAAACGGACTTATGGCGCTGGGCGGACTCACGCTGGGCTTTGCCAAAAAAATTCTAGTTGTACTTCAATTCACATGTGCGAACAGCATAACACGTATAAATTTGCACAACAAAACTGAGAGATGACAGACTCAAGCTGAACTGTCAAATGTACGCCGAAAATTACTGATATGATATATAAATTATATGATACAATGTTTGCTGTCACTCTCAAAGCTACAGTGGTCTCGGAGAACAGGCAACACATTAAAGATATCAATTTCGTAGCATAAAATAGTTAAGCTTACTTACTTATTCGCAGTAGTGCCTTGTGACGTCATTGTTACGTCATATTGTGTTTATTTACTTTGTTTACCAGTAATAATTTTTAGAATAAATCGCTTGATATGAGCAGAATAACAAAGGATGATCGCTGTTTGAACACCGATATTAGCAGTAGTGTTTGTTTTGCTAGGTAATGTGGTCACACAATAACGGTGCGGTGGGTGGAAGAACTTCTCGTTTACGCGCCATAAATTTCTGCTTGTAACAGTGAAAGAATGGTTAAAATCGGTGCTGAATTACCAAAGTTATCCCAAAAATAAAACTGGGTATCCGTTTTTTTGGAACACCCTGTATACACTCAGTACAGTGAAAACAAAACTCTACTTCACAATCACAATCAATATAAAATATTAATACCAATATCACCCCACGTATGCACATAAAAACAGCAACCAGAAAGCGATATGTAGTTCAGAAAAATATCAGCAACATTCATTAAATATATCAATCAATCATCGATCAAAAACATCAAATTGTAATAAAGTTAAGAGTGCAAAAATGCGTGCCGTAAAAGCTGGAAATGACGGGGAATGTCATACACTAAATAAAAATTACCCCAAAGTCCACAACCAGCGATAATCAAGTCACACCAAACTTGCAATAATTAATAACAAGAAGCTCAGGAGCAACGCTAAAAGTCAGAGGGCAACAGCTATGCATTGCAGGCTACAGAAATATAAAAAGGTGAAAAAGCATGGCTAGGTTACAAGCATGAATATTTGGCATCAATCTGTCACTCTGTCCAATATAACACGGCGGACGCACTAAAACTAAGGTAGCAGTGTTAGGAAGCAGTGCACTTGAACTACAACTACATCAAAATAAACCAAAGGCTGCAAAAACAAATAAGCATGCTACTGTTAGTAAAGCTCACGTCAGACGAGACAGTTTTTGCTAACAGTCGCCATCTCTCTGCCTCATCCCCTGTCCGGGGGATCACCCCATTCCTTTCCAGGAAACTCCACAGGCGTCGCGGGTTGGATGCTAGTTTGAGGTCTGGCCATGAGGTCGCGGTAACCCCCTGAGCCTGGTCACGTGCTGGGCACTAGAAGACCAGATGCTCTGTCGTCACTCAGCGACGTTGCAGCGAGGACAGCTAACACGAATCTGTCCCATCTCATGACACTACCATTAACGCAAACCGGCGACTGTCCGCCGTCGATGAGAACCATCTGGATTCTGGAACTAGAAGTGGTGGTAGTGGTAGTCTGAAAGTTGCTTTTCCAGTGCGGTCTTCTTCACCATTTGCGACTAGTTAGCTACCTATGCATTGCGGCAATGGGGTCTTCCGTCAGCTGAATCCGTTCTTAACAATCATTCATAGAATAACTAGCATTAAAAGAAACTATCTTATCTGACACCAGCTTTAGGATACGGCAGCAAATATAAAACGCTTCAAGCACGAGACTTAAGGGGGTGGCACACGATAGATAAAGTTGGCCAACTTTTGTGAACATGGTTCGGCTGTCCAATAAAAGCGCTGGACGATTTTGGATAACTTTGTACGAAATTGGTGTCATGAATACACAACAGCAGATCACAATGATATCTGCATTATTTTTTCCTCCATCGAAATAACGATAATGAACATTATGGAATAACTGACCAAATAAATAACAAAAATGAATATTTGTCTCCATTTGTAAACAAACACCATAGTACCTTAACGTAAACAAGCAGCGGACAAAATCAGCCAATATTTGTATGACGTACGACAGATTTTTGTTGGCCCATTTTATCGGCCAACAAAATCAGCCAAGTTTATCGATCATACGTCATCCACTTTAAAATCAAATGACAGCAAATAGCTGACAGTGAAATGTAACGAGATTGTCAGAACTATAGTGATGACTGATGACAAGCTGTTGATCTCTCTCCAGGGTTGAGGAAACATATAGTAGCAAATTTTCACTTTCCCTTTCTTCCGCTCCCTTTCCCTTATTCCTCCTCTTCCCTTTCTGCCTCCTTCCGCCCCCCCCCTTCTTGTCTCTCCTGTACGTTGGAAGTAGGCCGCATGAAATCCAGCTATATGGTTTGTAAGCTCACCCAGCGGGATATGGGACCGAGCCTCAGCCAAAATCGAATTCAATGCATGTCAGCCTTAAATTGGACTCCTAGTGGCAACAATTTCAATAATTTTCCTAAGAATCGACTGACCAAAGAGTTGCATGGACAAAAGTTTATGTAAGTTACCACCATTACTCCTCGAATATTTGCAAAAAGAGGCATTTGTGATAGTATCCCCAAGTCCAAATATCCCCACCCTGTCCCATAGTGATCGACGCCCACGTATCGTGTTCTTTGGACCTGTTGTTGAAGTGTTCTTATGCTTGTCTGTGTTGAGATGTTGAGTCATCGATTGCAGACATAGGATCTCTTGTCGGCTTTTCCTAACACACAAAACAAACCACAGTACCACACCCATAATGCACATCAATACACTACCTTGTGAAACATAACTTCTCAAAAACTGCATCAATCTAAGCACAGCAATGGCAAACTAAGCACACATGAACTTAAAATCATGGCAGATGAGCTGATACTAAGCCAGCAAGATCAGCTACAAATTCGTACAAGAAAAGCTCTGCTAACGCAAACGGGAACTCGCAACAGCAGCGGTTTATGTTTGAAAGCCCAGTAAAACAAAGTCTAAGTAAGTCGCCAGAGGGCGCCATAGTGTTTTACTCGTACTCACCAGAGGGCGTGACGTGTCTCGCTCAGCCAACGCTGTATCGGCTAGATATCGCAAATTTTCCCTACCCCCTCTCATTTAGCGCCCTTGTTAGGGGTGACCCCTTTTAAATTTACGGAAAAGCTTTACGGTTCTTGAAACTAGAGTCTTCCAGGCAGCCGACGGTGAAGATTTGGTGATCCTATCTTGCACCGTTTTTGACTAATCCACCCATGTGACAGACAGACAGACAGACAGACAGAACTGTGATGGCTAAAACGCACTACAGTAGTACCGTCTGCTAGTTGCATGAAAAAATTGGACAGTGAATGCGCATCAACACATCGAGCACATTAGAGATTTCTTTGCCATGATAGTGTGTTATATAAATGTTCACTTAATAATAACACTAATAAGAGTAGAGATCTGGGGAATGGGAATCTTGCATCCTCCCCAGTATAGGAGTCGAAGAGTGTTACCCTTGAAATTCTTTAAAGAATATATCTGCAAAACTTGGTACATTTTGGAGATTGAATACACATTTTTGTGGTCAGGGTGCCACGCCTGAAAATTTGGAATTTAGTGTGATTTGGGGTGACTGGCATTTATGGGATCCAGGAGTGACACCTGCTAAAAATTTTTATCTGTGCAATGTGATGACATGAGGTAATAAAAAGTGAGATGGAAAATCGATGCTTTTCCGTTTGTGCCATTTTAAAAAGTGGGACAAAATTTACCATCCCTGAGAGTGAATGAGTAGTTTCTTAACGGCACATCAGCACAAAATAGGCCATTCAGTGCCATCCATCCCTGAGAGATAACTTCTACGGCTGGCTACTGAGATAGACATAAAGACAGACAAATGGTAACAATGCTAACCAGTGTTGTATTGGCATTGAGATCATTCAATGCATTTAGTTCATCATCTCCGTGGTTTGCTGCTGTGCCTGTCAACTGGCGACAACTGCTCTGTGACTGGTGGCCACGGCGGAATTTTATGTACAGGAGTGAGCTGAAACAGAAGTCATAACTCACTAGAAGCCAGGGTTGACACAGCCGGGAACATACCCAAAAAACCTGTGGGCTTTATTGGGCGAAACCGCCAAACAGACCCACCCCAAACTTAATCCAATTGTAGCTTTTTGTTCCACTAGCAATGGAGTGTTTCATTACGAATGGGCTTTTAAAACATTTAAACATACATATTGGCATTTTTCTTATATTTACTTGACGTGGGCACTGAACAGCATCCACCAAAGTTCATCTAAAAACTCATAAAAACTCCAGAACGCATCAAGTTGGGCCTCTAAAAAACTCGGGTTTAACCCTAGAAGAGATCAGAGACATAGACCTCTAACAACATCCAACAATTTGCTTCCCGTGGCGACATCTATCGGTGAATAAATATTATATACGGATCAAGGCAGCAGCATTTGCCGAATTATCAACAATAAAGGTCGACTGAACTTTGGTTTCGGTGCAGAATCAGACAATAAAGGCATTTTTGGCCTGGTTATGGTTTCAGTGGGACACATTGTAATGAGTTTTGGTTTTAGCCGAAAGTGATTAATCATGGAACTCTACATAGATAGCAGCTATCTATATAAGACTTCCTTGGATTAATGCTGGCTGTCTTCTTTGACTGTGCCTCTTATCAGTCGTCTTGTACTCATTAACGCCAGTAGACGCTGCCTGCAGTGTGGCAGTTGGACAGTGCTGACATTGCTGCATCTAGTCTCAGGCAATAAAGCCTGGATGGGCCTAGATAGTCTATAAAAGGTAAAGGTAAAGGTCGTCAATTTGTATAGCACATCGTCGCAAACACGCCTCTAATGCGCTTTCGTCACTAACCAGAGCCGCCTGCCGCACGGCCGCCGCGTGCAGCCTGCAGACACAGGCTGGCACAGCGGCCGGCTAGGCAACCCCAGTCAGCTGTACCAAGGTCCCCACCTTCCGTAACCCATGTAAATGAGTTACTACTCATTTTACCGTCCCACGGAGGGTAGAAGGCTGAGTCGACCTAGACCTAGTCTACCGTATGCAGTGTCGTGCAGCACAAGCTGTTGTTGCTGCTGGTAGGAACAAACTTGGCCTGGCAGGTCAGCGAGTCAGCATTCATTAATGATAGCTGAATTTCCAGATGGCAATTATTCAGGCATCCACCTCTCAGGCTATCAGCTCTTAGTCCGCGGCAAGTGAACAACTGTTCAACTCAGTTGAACGCCGATAGGCACTGCAGCCTCCAGAGCAAAATACAGGAAAAAACTACTATTAAAAATGTTGTTCGGACTTCGTACGCGAGTTACATAATAAATCGTTTGACAGTATTTTTTATAGTTTCATATGCTTCCGTATTTTTGCTTACGTTTTTATTGCTGACCTCTAATCAACAACATCAAATTAACAAAAGTTCTGTTCTGGTCATAGCAGCTAAGCTTCTGTCAAATCCATGCCTTAGTGCCTTGCTAGTACCTTGTTTTGGAATTTAAACAAAAACTGAACATGAAGATTATTAAACTAACAGCCAAATTCTGTTCAAATAATCTTAATTCGTTTTCCTTGTTAGAACATCTACAATGTCTTTAATGCACTAGACTATTTCAGTATGTGCATAATAAAAATGTTTTAATCATTGCCTAAAGTAATCAAAAGAAATGTCTGGTGATTTCAGATAGTCTGCTAGAGCATTCCAGCAGACTGGATCAGCAACATGAAGCATGGGTGGTACCAGAGGTTGAGAGTCTGCAGCGTGGTAAGACCAGACTGCTCGTTAAATTGATTGTTAATTGGCAAAGTTATGGTAAAAAGAAAAGAGTGCCTTTTCTATTTGAACACCAGGCAGAGACACTAGCTATAGCAGTGCCGACAGCATCAACCGTGCAACTGATGTCATCACGTCACGTGACCCCAAAAGGTCAAACTCGTGACCCCATTATCTTTGAGGCGCCATACCTCCATGACGTCATCGCTCACGTGACCATTCGACTCCCGGGGGTCGACTTTCTATGGGTGGTCCATAGTGACCATGCGTCTATCTAGCACCGTTATGGAGATATGGCCGTTTGAAGTTCTTTCAGGAAGGCCCTTCCAGGAACAGAGGTCAGTCGTCGGTTGATCCTCAATATTACACTGATCTTATATGTCCATATGAGAACATCACGAATGTAGCGTGCAAGGAGTAAAAAACCAGTTACCTGTTCAAAGTATAGGCCCAAGCATAAATGAGGTTAAACTGGACAGAAATATTTGTAACAGCAACAGAATAAAAACTGACTAACCAGAGAAACACTATGACAAACAGCAGTCCCAGTACGAGTAAGACAACAACCGGCCTACTAAGATCCACCATTGCTCCTGTCCCTACAACACAGAAAACCAACGGCAGATCAGTCATTGCACAGCGTTATGGCGACCCGATGCGATTTTGAGTGTGTTCGAACTTTTGCCTCAGTTTTCGCCATTCAGAGAAGAAAAGCTCACCAAATTACATCAACATACGTGGGAGGGACCGCAGTTTGCATCGCCACTTTCCACTTGTCGATATCTACTTCTGCACCAGTGAGGTTCGTCATGAAAATCCAATACAGTGCAGAATTTTGACATTTTAATATTTGCCCCAAATTCTAAGATAAGAAGAAGAATTTTAGGGAAGGGCAGTCAAATTTTGGGACACACTGTTCAACGCTCAATTCTTATCATGCGGCACAGATCTGCGGTGATAGGCCACGGGAGCTTGGAGACTTCACGCTCAAATAAGAAATGAAGAAAAATTCCATCAGCAGCAAATCGTGATGGCTTGTTATCACATGGCCATCTCTAGCACTATGTCTGGCGTGGTATAACAGGTTGATAACTCCATGGGTGCAATCAACAGCGTGACTTAATGAACAAACAACCGATCATCAACGGCCACGGAACAAGTGACAGATAAGCCATGGTTTGTACAAGTTCGTTTAACACTCAGTTATTCCACTCCAGACTGCGGTCTAACACACACTTAACCCGTCGTTTTCTGACACTGGGGCATGAACACTGGTTGGTGCAACGTATACAAAATATTAGTCAGGGAAAGCAATAGGGGGTGACCGCCCTCTGCAACTTCAGTTGTGGGATTTGTACAGCAAATCTAACAAATTTATACTCATTATATCATTATATCCACTTTCAGGATTTGTAAGTGCCCAAAAATGCATTTTTAAACACAGGTGCTAAAGTAAGTTGCAGCAACTCTCCATACTGTTAGCTTTCCTCATATCCCTATCTGGTAAGGAAGGGCTCAATCGCTGCCCCTTCCCAAATACCCTACTCCCAGAGGCCAAATTACAAATGGCATAATTTCAATTACTTCAATTACAAATTGCATGCAATTGCTAATCTTGTTTCCGAATTAGTATTATAAATGATAAATACATTCATAGGTCCTACAAACTAGCAGTAGTACACTAGTAATGCGATCACTATTTATTATCAAACCAAAAAAAAATACCAGGAGCAAGCAGCAGCACATCAATTACCTCAGTGCTGTCCAACCTTTTTGACACCGCGGGCCACTTAGTCAATTTTCCACCAGCTGGCGGGCTGCAATCAAGGGGAGCCATGGCGAGCGCGCGGAGCGCGAGCCTATAAGGGGGGTCTGGGGGCGGAGCCTCCAGACCCCCCTTATAGGCTCGCGCTCCGCGCGCTCGCCATGGC